>OGMH01000026.1_pt1 | contig 109668 bp, 74 predicted proteins | sample 1573191 | NCBI WGS metagenome assembly OGMH01 (sample SAMEA2581978, study PRJEB24529) | metagenome | biome: Human gut stool | place: China | collected 2011 | reverse complement strand
TGTCACAATTGCTTTCTTATAAGCATTTGTACGACCATTGATAAGTCCAGATTTAGTATAACGGCTCTTGTTCTTTCCTGCATACTTGATAGTATTTACAGAAATAACAGTTACATTATACAAAGCTTCGATTTCACGCTTAATTTCCAATTTGTTAGCATCGGGACGAACAATAAATCCAAAGCGGTTGAACTTTTCTGATATTGCCGTCATCTTTTCCGTAACCAACGGTTTAATTATCATTCCCATATTACTTCAGCCTCCTCTAATTATTTAACTAAGGTTTCCTCGATAGCTTTCAATGCGCTCTCAGTCACAACAAGTGTTTCTGCGTCCAACACCTTGTAGGTATTCAGCGCAGAAGCAACCATAACATTTGTACGCTCTAAGTTTCGAGCAGACAAATATACGTTTTTATCTGCACCTGACAAAACCATAAGAAGCTTTTTACCAGATACTTTAAGATTATTCACAACATTTACGAAATCTTTAGTCTTGGGAGCTTCAAAAGTGAAGTCTTCAACAACTACAATGTTGTTAGCCTGAGCTTTGTAAGACAAAGCAGACTTACGAGCCAAAGCCTTTACTTTCTTGTTCAATTTGAACCAGTAATCACGCGGCTGAGGACCGAAAACGCGAGCACCACCAACCAACAACGGAGAGTTGATATCACCACGACGTGCACCACCTCCTCCTTTCTGACGGCCTAACTTACGAGTAGAGCCACTGATTTCGCTTCTTTCTTTTGATTTGTGAGTTCCCTGGCGCTGGTTAGCCATGTACTGCTTTACATCCAGATAGATAGCGTGATCATTCGGAGTGATTCCAAAGACAGACTCGTTCAGAGCTACCTTTCTTCCGGTATCTTCACCCTTAATATTTAAAACGTTAACTTCCATTATTTCTCAATTATTACGATTGAACCTTTGTAACCCGGAACAGAACCTTTGATCAACAGCAGGTTGTGTTCAGGAATCACTTTTAATACTTGCAAGTTGTGAGTAGTTACTCTGTCACCACCCATTTGTCCGCCCATGCGCATTCCTTTGAATACTTTAGCAGGGTAAGAACAAGCACCGATAGAACCCGGTTTGCGGGCACGGTTGTGCTGACCGTGAGTAGTCTGGCCTACACCACCAAATCCATGACGTTTTACAACACCCTGGAAACCTTTTCCTTTAGAAGTACCAATTACATCTACATAAGCAGTGTCATTGAACAATTCTACAGTGATAGTGTCACCTAAATTCAATTCTTCTGAGAAATCTTTGAACTCGGCCAAGTGTCTCTTTGGAGTTACTCCAGCTTTCTTAAAGTGACCCATCAACGGTTTAGTAGTGTGCTTTTCCTTCTTGTCCTGGAAACCTACCTGAACAGCTGCATAGCCATCTTTTTCTACACTCTTAATCTGAGTAACTACACAAGGACCAGCTTCGATAACAGTGCATGGTACATTTTTACCATCAGCACTGAAAACGGATGTCATTCCGATTTTCTTTCCTAATAATCCTGGCATTTCAGTTAATTTTTAAATGCATTAAACTTTAATTTCTACTTCAACTCCACTCGGTAATTCCAACTTCATCAGAGCGTCTACTGTCTTAGCTGTTGAGCTATAGATGTCGATTAATCTCTTGTAAGAAGACAATTCAAACTGTTCACGTGACTTCTTGTTAACGAAAGTCGAACGGTTTACAGTAAAAATACGTTTGTGTGTAGGCAATGGAATAGGACCGCTTACAATAGCACCTGTAGCCTTCACAGTTCTTACAATCTTTTCTGCTGACTTGTCTACCAGGTTGTGATCGTAAGATTTCAGTTTAATTCTGATTTTCTGACTCATTTGTTTATTAAATTATTAATTGTTTATATTGGGAAGGAAGCTTGAGGACTAAGAGTCATTCGCTAGTCCTCATCAACTTCCATCCTATTTCTTTTTATACCAAGTCTACGCGACCTTTAACTTCTTCCAATACAGTCTTAGCGATTGAGCTAGAAACCTGAGCGTGGTGATCGTAAGTCATTGAAGAAGTTGCACGACCTGAAGTGATAGTACGCAAAGCAGTTACATAACCGAACATTTCAGCCAATGGAACCATTGCTTTTACGATACGAGCACCAGAACGGCTTGTTTCCATACCTTCTACCTGACCACGACGTCTGTTCAAGTCACCGATTACATCACCCATGTTTTCTTCTGGAGTTACAACTTCCAGCTTCATGATCGGCTCCATCAGAACCGGACCTGCCTTCACACAAGCATTCTTGTATGCCTGGATAGCACAGATTTCGAAAGACAACTGGTCAGAGTCAACCGGGTGGAATGAACCATCCTTCAAAACGACCTTCAAAGAATCAAGCGGATAACCAGCCAATACACCGTTCTTCATTGCAGTCAAGAAACCTTTCTGAACTGAAGGAATGAATTCCTTAGGAACGTTACCACCCTTCACTTCATCGATAAACTGCAAACCACCCTGTTTGAAGTCTTCATCAACCGGACCTACAGAAACGATGATGTCAGCAAACTTACCACGACCACCAGACTGTTTCTTGTAAACTTCACGCAATTCAACAGTCTTAGTAATTGCTTCCTTGTAGCTAACCTGAGGACGACCCTGGTTACATTCAACCTTGAACTCACGTTTCAGACGGTCGATAATGATATCCAAGTGAAGCTCACCCATACCTGAGATAACTGTCTGTCCAGTCTGTTCGTCAGTCTTCACAGTAAATGTCGGGTCTTCTTCAGCCAACTTAGCCAAACCGTTAGACAACTTGTCAAGGTCTTTCTGAGTCTTAGGCTCTACTGCGATACCGATAACCGGTTCCGGGAAGTCCATTGATTCAAGAACGATCGGAGCAGTTTCATCGCAAAGAGTATCACCAGTGCGAATATCCTTGAAACCTACACCAGCACCAATATCACCAGCGCTGATTACTTCCACAGGATTCTGCTTGTTTGAGTGCATCTGGAACAAACGAGATACACGTTCCTTCTTTCCTGAACGAGAGTTGTAAATATATGAACCAGCTTCTACTTTACCTGAGTACACACGGAAGAAAGTCAAACGACCTACATACGGGTCAGTAGCAATCTTAAATGCCAAAGCTGAAGTCTTTTCATCTTCATCCGGTTTACGGTCTTCTTCAGCACCTGTGCTCGGGTTAGTACCAACGATGTTCGGAGTATCCAGCGGAGAAGGCAAGAATGCACATACATAATCAAGCAATGTCTGTACACCTTTGTTCTTGAATGAAGATCCACACAACATCGGAACGATTTCCATCTTCAAAGTACCTGCACGCAAAGCACGCATTACTTCTTCCTCTGTAATTGTAGAAGGATCATCGAAATATTTCTCCATCAAAGCTTCGTCGAACTCAGCTACTTTTTCGAGCATCTTATCTCTCCATTCCTGAGCTTCGTCTACCAAGTTTGCAGGGATTTCTTCTACATCATAGTCAGCACCCATTGTTTCATCGTGCCACAAGATAGCTTTCATCTTAATCAGGTCAACTACACCTTTGAAAGATTCTTCTGCACCGATAGGAATTACAACCGGACATGGATTAGCACCCAATACATCCTTCATCTGACGAACAACTTCGAAGAAGTCAGCTCCAGAACGGTCCATCTTGTTAACATAACCGATACGAGGAACATTGTATTTATCAGCCTGACGCCATACTGTTTCTGACTGAGGTTCAACACCACCTACAGCACAATAAGTAGCCACAGCACCATCCAATACACGGAGTGAACGTTCTACTTCCGCAGTAAAGTCCACGTGTCCCGGAGTGTCAATCAAGTTGATTTTATACTTGTTACCAGCATACTTCCAATAAGTAGTTGTAGCAGCTGAAGTAATAGTAATACCACGTTCCTGCTCCTGTTCCATCCAGTCCATGGTAGCAGCACCATCGTGTACCTCACCAATCTTATGAGTCAAACCTGTGTAAAACAAGATACGTTCAGAAGTAGTTGTCTTACCAGCATCGATGTGCGCCATGATTCCGATGTTACGGGTCAAATGCAAATCATGTTTAGCCATTTTAATTCGTCTTAAAGTTATTAACTAAGATTAAAATCTGAAGTGAGCGAAAGCACGGTTAGCTTCAGCCATACGGTGCATATCTTCCTTACGTTTGAAAGCACCACCCTGTTCGTTATACGCATCAAGGATTTCTGCAGCCAATTTATCAGCCATTGACTTTCCACCACGTTTACGGGCAAAAGCAATCAGATTCTTCATAGAGATTGACTCCTTACGATCCGGACGAATTTCGGTAGGAACCTGGAAAGTAGCACCACCAATACGGCGAGATTTTACTTCCAACTGAGGAGTTACGTTATCAAGAGCTTTTTTCCAAACTTCCAATGCTGAAGTTTCTTCACCCGGAAGCTTAGTTTCAACTGTTTTCAGTGCGTTGTAGAAGATTTCGTAAGAAGTGTTCTTCTTTCCATCATACATCAGATGGTTTACGAACTTTGAAACCTTCTGATCATTAAATACTGGATCCGGAAGGATCACACGTTTTTTTGGTTTTGCTTTTCTCATTTTGTTTGATAATAATGTTTAGTTTGGGGCTGCATCTCTGTCTACTTCAACGCTTCCTCCGAAGCATTTACTCAACCTTAAAGCTTTTCCAACAAACCAAAACGAATTTATAAAAGTTTTTTCTTAATAAGGATTGTACTCAGCAAGGATTATTTCTTACCTTTTCCTGCCGGAGCTGCCTGTCCTGGTTTCGGACGCTTAGCACCATACTTAGAACGTCTCTGTGTACGACCTGCCACACCTGCTGTATCCAGTGTACCACGAACGATGTGATAACGTACACCCGGAAGGTCTTTCACACGACCACCACGAACCAAAACGATTGAGTGTTCCTGCAAGTTATGTCCTTCTCCCGGAATGTAAGAGTTCACTTCCTTAGAGTTTGTCAGACGCACACGAGCAACTTTACGCATTGCTGAGTTCGGTTTTTTCGGAGTTGTAGTGTAAACACGTACGCAAACGCCACGTCTCTGAGGACATGAATCCAATGCCGGTGATTTACTCTTATCAACCAAAACCGTTCTTCCTTTTCTTACTAACTGTTGAATAGTAGGCATTTTGTTTGATTTTTAATTGTTATATATTTGTTTCTTATTGTTTCTACAATCCTTGTCGAAATACTACATTTCGGGCTGCAAAATTACAAATAACTTTTTAATAGACAAACTGTTTTTTAAAAAGAAAAAAGCTCATTTCCCGAAAAAAACGGGAAATGAGCCTTTTGAATCCGCTATTTATATTTTTTTAAGCTTCTCCTTTGAAATCGCTCAACGGTGGAACGAAAGTTTTTCCACCTTGTGCCTGCTGTTCCGGCATCCGAATCTGACCAAAATTCTGTTCATACTTAGTGACATTGTCCTGCAATGCAAACATCAGACGCTTTGCGTGTTCCGGAGTCATTACAATACGAGATTGAACGCCTGCTTTCGGCAAACCCGGCATCACACGTACAAAGTCAAGGATAAATTCAGAACTTGAATGAGTAATAATTGCAAGATTCGCATAAGTTCCCTGTGCCACTTCTTCTTTTAATTCTATCTGAAGCTGATTTTTGTTTTCGTTTTCCATAATGATTAAACTGTTTAATGAATTTATACGGCAAATGTAGGAAAAAAGTTGGAGTAAACTAATAAATCACATTCTTTTTCTAGCTTACACGCCCATAATCCACTTCAAAAAACTTTTTGTCTGCCCATCTCTTCATGAAAAGACTGTTATAAAAATAGTTTTTCAAATAAGTAAAAGCGGAAGGAGTCCCTTCCGCTTTTACTTATTTTTTACGTTTGCTGCGTTTAGCCCAACCTTCTTCTGAGAAATCAGGTTCCTCTCCACGAAGCGGTTGATTATCCTGCTGGAAAAACTGTTTCCAGTCATCCTTTTTTTTCGGGCCGCGAGGACTGGTATACCCTCTTTCTTCCCGACTTGGTTTCTTCGCCTTCTCTACTTTTGAAGGCTTATCTGCTTTCTTTTCAGTCGCTACTTTCTTTTTCTTTCCGCTCTTATCGCTTTTCCCTGTATTCTCACCCGCAATCTCTACACAAACTTTACGTCCCCCGCTCAATACAACTTTATTCAAAGCCTTTATCACCTGAGGAGCCTGTTCTTGAATCACTTCAAAAAACGAGAAATTCTGCATCAAATCAATACGACCAATCTGGATTCGTTCTTTTTTCAGGTTGCGATTTACCAAATCTATAATCTGATTCGTATAAAATCCATCTGTTTTTCCCAAATTCAAGAATAAACGCGTATATCCTTTCTCAGCTTTACGACCAACTTTTTCTTTATCTCCTTTACGAGATTCTTTCGTTTCCGCTTTTTTATCATTAGCCTTAGGTTGCTCTATCTCAGGTGCATTCTTATAATAATCCAAGAAACGGTTAAACTCCAAAGAAACAACACGTTTAATCAAATCCTCTTTACTCAGCCAATCAAGTTTACGATAAATTCCTGGAAGGAAAGTCTCGATTTCCTCCTCACTTACCTTTACCTTTTCAATATCATCAATAACCTTTATCAACTGCTGTTCACAAATTTCTTTTCCGGTAGGCAACTCGCTAACTTCAAATTTTTTCTTGATAATACGCTCAATCTCGCGCATTTTACCCTTTTCGCGCAAATTAATAATGGCAATCGAAATTCCTGTTTTTCCGGCACGTCCTGTACGACCACTCCGATGCGTATAGCTTTCAATATCATCCGGCAAACCGTAATTAATCACATGAGTCAAACTGTCCACATCCAACCCACGGGCTGCCACATCCGTTGCAACAAGAAGCTGCAAATGGCGTTGACGGAACTTCTGCATTACCAAATCACGTTGAGCCTGACTCAATTCTCCGTGTAAAGAATCTGCACTATATCCATCTTGTATAAGTTTATCAGCAATCTCTTGAGTTTCTTTTCGTGTACGACAAAAAACAATGCCATAAATTTGAGGATAAAAATCAACCACACGCTTCAGAGCCAAATATTTATCCTTTGCATGTACGATATATGCTACATGATTTACATTCTTGCTCCCTTCATTCTTCGTTCCGATAGTAATTTCCTTCGCATCGTGCAAATAGGTTTTAGCAATACGGGCAATTTCCGGACTCATCGTTGCGGAAAACATCAATGTATTTCTATCTTTCGGGACATTCTCAAGAATTGTATTTATACTATCCGTAAAACCCATGTTCAGCATCTCGTCAGCCTCGTCCATCACGACGTCGCGGACAGTTTCCAAACGGGCTACTTTACGTTCCATCAAGTCAATCAAACGGCCGGGAGTTGCTACAATAATGTGCACACCTCTTTTCATACTACGGATTTGACTATCGATGGAAGACCCGCCATAGACCGGCAAAATCTTCAAATCTGTAATATACTTAGAGTAGTCAGTCAAGTCACCTGCAATTTGCAGACAAAGTTCACGTGTCGGGCAAAGCACCAATGCCTGCGGCACACAATTTTTCACATCAATCTTCTGAATCAGCGGCAGACCAAATGCGGCTGTTTTTCCGGTTCCGGTTTGTGCCAGAGCCACTACATCATTGCCGTTTCCCAACAAATACGGGATCACTTCTTCCTGCACGGGCATGGGATTTTCATATCCCATTTCCTCAATTGCCTTGCGTATTTCTTGCGAAACGCCAAGTTCTTCAAATGTTTTCATTCAATTCAAATATCTAATTTGCTGCAAAGATACAGACAATTCAAATGCTGCCAAATAGTTTATTCCTTTTGGTCTAAAAGTTTTTTTGCAACAATCTTATCTTTTTGCAATTGCAACGTCAACTCTTCCACATTTTCAAATTTTACTTCAGGACGTATATAGTCTATAAACTCTACTTTTATGGTTTCCTGATAAATATCCTTTTCAAAATCCAGGATATGCACCTCCACTGTTATTGACTTGTCTCCATCGTGTACAGTCGGACAACTTCCAATGTTCAGCATTCCCTCGTACCGTTTTCCTCCTAAATAGACATATACCGCATACACTCCCAATGCAGGTAATAGTTTATCTGCGCACAAAGGCTGAATATTGGCTGTAGGGAAGCCCAAAGTACGCCCTACCTTACGACCGTCAACCACCCTTCCGGTCAAATAATAATAATAACCTAAATAAGAATTTGCCAATTCTATCTTTCCCTCACACAAGCAAGAACGAATCAAGGTAGAACTGACAGAAACTCCATCTTCCGTTAAGGCCTTAGATTGCATCACTCGCATACCAAATTCTTTCCCATATTGGCAATACTCCTGAAAACCTTCATTCTTACTATGACCAAAATGATGGTCATGGCCTACAAAAAGAGTCTGCACATGATATTCTTCATGCAGAACCTTCATAAATTCACGAGCAGATAGCAGCGACAACTCCTTTGTGAAAGGCAACAACACGCAATACTCTATCGGAGACTGTTCAAAACGTTCTATTTTCTGGGAAAGACACGTGAGCAGCTGAGGACGAAAACTGGTATCCAAAACCTGCCGAGGATGATTAGCAAAAGTTATCAAACAAGAAGCGATACCTTCTGCCTTAGCAATATTATGAACTTGCTCAAGCAAATATTGATGTCCTCTATGTACTCCATCAAAACAGCCTATCGTCGCTACACATGGGGGAAGACTTATACTTGCAGAACCTGTAACTATTTCCATTTATTTACTTATGAAATTTTGAAGTTGTATTTCCAGATTATCTCCTGGAACATAGTGAAAAACTTTAATCCCTAATAAAGAAGCTGCCTGACAATTATCTTTGGAATCATCTACAAAAAGAGTTTCTTCTGCTTTAATCCCTGCCTCTTTCAATACGGTCCGAAAAATTTCAGCATCAGGCTTTGCTAAATGCATCTGATATGAAAGAAACACTCGCGTAAAGCAACCAAGCATCTGCATTCCTTTATAAACGAACTTATCAGCACAATGCTCCCAATGCAAATCATTTGTATTACTTAATAAATACAATTTATAGTTCTCTTGAAGTTTCAATAACAATTCGAACTTATAATCTGGAATATCTTTCAACATAGCATTCCATATCTGATCTATCTCCTCACCCGGAAGTTCACGACCCACTTCTTTGCAAATACGATTCCGAAACTGGTCCGTAGTCAGTGTGCCGCACTCATACTCCTTAAAGAATCCTTTTTCATTCGTTCCGGTCATCCACTGACGCACTTCACGCAGTCCAACCTCCTCCAAACGTTCCATACAACGGTTAACATCCAAGTCAAGGAGCACACCGCCTAAATCAAATATAACATTTTTAATCCGGTTCATTTTTTCATCATCCGTTTAACTCCTCGCCAAATCTCACCAATCCAAAGTACCACAGAAGTACCGGCTATGATATAAGCCCATTCCAATGCAGGCAAAGGCTCTGTACGGAAAACCTTGCCACCAAAAGTAACAATAATGAACTGACCAACCAGAATAATCAATGCCACTCCTAACATACCCATCGCATGACCGGCATCTTTAAAGATAGAATGATTCGTACCAAATACGCTGGCATTAAACAGGTTCCAGAACTGCAGCATGACAAAAATCGTAAAGAAGACAGTCAGATGATGCACATCCATACCGCCAGGCATATTCTTAAAGAAAGCCAGCAGCCCCATCAGTACAATCAAGAATCCGGCACCCACACCGAATATATTGTTCCGCATGGCAGGAGATATGATAAAATCAGTACGCTTGCGAGGTTTTTCATTCATTACATCCATGCTCGGCGCAATAGACGCCAACGCCATCGCTGCAAACGTATCCATAATCAGGTTCACCCACAGCATTTGAGTAACCGTCAGCGGAAGTTCCGTACCTAAAAAGGCACCCAGCAACACGCTCAGCAAAGCTACTACATTGATGGTCAGCTGGAACACAATAAAGCGCTGGATATTCTTATACAACGAACGTCCCCACATCACTGCAGTAGCAATGCTATGGAAGGAGTCATCCAACAACGTAATATCACTGGCCTCTTTCGCCACAGAAGTACCTGTTCCCATTGACAAACCCACCTGTGCATGATTCAATGCCGGTGCGTCATTTGTTCCGTCACCAGTCACTGCTACTACTTCACCTTTTTGCTGAAGCAACTGTACCAGACGTTGCTTATCCATCGGACGTGCACGGCTCATCACCTTCAAATCGACCACTCTTTCCAAAGCTTCTTCATCGCTCAAGGCAGCAAACTCCACTCCGGTAATGCGGTTCCGTTCCGTATCTTCCGATGTCCACAGCCCGATTTGTCGTGCGATTTCAGTTGCTGTGCCCGGAGTATCTCCCGTTACAATCTTCACACGGATACCAGCCGACTGACATTTCTTCACCGCATCAGGCACATCCGGACGAATCGGGTCACTAATAGCGAAAATTCCCATAAATGTCAATCCGCCTTCTTTCACCAGTTCCGCACAATCCGTATTGCTATTTTCAGGTATCACCTTATAAGCCACTCCCAATGTACGCATAGCCTGATTTTGGTAAGCCAAAAGCTGTTCATTATATTGCTTAATCCGGTTTCCTTCCAAATTACATTTTCCCATCACTATCTCAGGAGCCCCCTTCACATAAAGTACACTTGCGTTCAAGACAGAAGACTCGACCAGCGTAGCCATGTATTTTCTTTCCGTAGAAAAAGTAAGCTGATTTACCGTCTTTGCCTGATTTCTCAATGAAATGTAATCCATTCCCTGTTCATTCAGCCAAAGCAAAAGAGCCACCTCCGTAGGGTTTCCTACTCCGGACGGCTTACCTTCTCCTTCTTTCTCTTCCAGGAAAGCGGTAGAGTTTGTCGCTATGCCTTCTGCTATCAGGTTCTTCTGAGATTCATCCAACTGCGCATCATACACCTGCATCAGGTTCTGTGTCAGTGTACCTGTCTTATCTGTACAAATCACCGTAATGGCTCCCATTGTTTCGCATGCATGCATCTTACGAACCAGATTGTTCGTTTTCAGCATACGGCGCATGTTCAATGCCAGACTCAAGGTCACACTCATAGGCAATCCTTCCGGTACCGCTACCACAATCAAGGTGACAGCCATCATAAAATACTTCAACACGATACGTGCTATTTCAAGCCACTGATGCCAGTTGGTCACAGCCGTCACGCTCAAATACGCATACAAATCTTTCGCTGTAAAGATTACGAAAGTCAATATGGCAATTGTAAAACCAACCTTTCCTATCAGATTAGCCAATTTAGTCAATTGTAAATTCAACGGAGTCTGTTCCTGGCTTTGTTCTGTAGCCTGCCGAGCCACCTTACCAATTTCGGTAGCATCTCCCACTCTTTCTACGCACATCACTCCGTGACCATCCGTTACTGTCGTTCCACGCATTACGGAATTGGACGGATAAGTAGCTTCTTCATCAAAATGAGCCTCATCCGTGGTTTTATTCACCATCAATTCACCGGTTAGGCTTGATTCATTTACTTGTAATGACACTGCTTCCAGTAATACCCCGTCTGCCGGAATTTCATCACCGGTATTCAATATCACCACATCCCCTACGACAATATCTTTTTTAGGAATCTCATGTACTTTACCATTACGAATTACCATTACCGGAGTCTCCTCTCCTACGGCATTCAACAAATCAAATTTCTTATTGGCATCATATTCAAAATAGAATCCAATGCCGGTAGCCAAGAAAATAGCAAAAAATATACCGATTGTCTCTGCATATTCACTTTCAATAATTGAAATTAGCAAAGAAAAAGCTGCTGCAACAAGTAGCACTTTAATAACCGGGTCCTGAAACTTCTCCAGATACAGTTTCCAGATTGACGGACGTTTGGGAGGAGTCAACAGATTCACCCCATATTTTTGACGACTTTGAAGAACTTCTTGATCAGTTAACCCCTTAAAACGAGAATCTTGTGTGTTGTGTGACATACGTCTGATAATTAATTATTAATGTTGGCAAAAATACAACATATATTGCAAGCATCTGTCCCATTAGTTTTTTTTATCATTTTTTTCTAGCTAGATATTGCAGATTTCAACTCAAACCATTACTTTTGCAACGCATTTCCAAACTAATTCTTTTGGAATACCGGACTTGTAGCTCAGTTGGTTAGAGCAACAGACTCATAATCTGGAGGTCCCAGGTTCAAGCCCTGGCTGGTCCACGAAAAGCAGTTACGAAATTCGTAACTGCTTTTTTTATGTCTTTGCGAAAAAATGAAACACCATTTAACCATTTTACATGCAGGAATTACCCACTTCAAGCATTTTATGTACAAACAACAAGAAGAAAGTAAACTTAAAAAATAATGTATTATGAAAGCTCAATCATTCATTCGCAAAGGTTTTTTCATCCTGACAACTCTGTGTTTGTCTATGGGGATTCAATCATGTCTGGACGATGACGATAACAACCTTTCTCTTTCACACTATTACGCCAATGCACTTGTCACTGTAAAACAGAGTGCAGACAATACACCGTATCTGCAACTGGATGACAGCACAACCTTGCGTCCGGTAAATATGACAACTTCTCCCTTTGGCGAGAAGGAGGTAAGAGCACTGGCCAATATTGAATTGGCTGACGCAGCTCCTCAGGAGTATGACAAAGCTGTATTCATCAACTGGATAGACAGTATACTGACCAAACCGATGGCTCCTAATTGGGGAGAAGAGGAAAATAATCATACGTATGGAAACGACCCAGTAGAAATACTGAATGACTGGGTAACCATTGCGGAAGATGGATACCTGACACTCCGGTTTGCCACTCGCTGGGGTAACGGACAATCACATTTCGTCAACCTGATCAGTACACAGAATCCGGACAATTCTTATGAGGTAGAATTCCGCCACAATGCCTTTGGTGATACAGAGGGTAAAATGGGAGATGCACTGGTTGCTTTCAAGCTGGATGAACTGCCCGATACGCAGGGAGAAACTGTCAAACTGAAACTGAAATGGAATTCTTTCAGCGGAGAAAAGTCGGCAGAATTCGATTACTGTACCAGGAAAGCCACGAACCCACAGGCTCAGGAAGTCACTGCCATCCGCTGCACACAGAAAGTGAAATAAGTTAATTTTTAGCAACTAAAAAAACGCTTAGGCATTCGAACTAAAATACCTAAGCGTTTTCATTGAAACGCCTAAGAGTTTTGAATCAAACGCTTAGGCGTTTTATTTGAAATGTACTTGCGTTTTAAATCACTCCACAATCAGCTGTAAATGAGCATCTCCTGTCTTTGCTTTCAGCCATTTCACGATTTTATCGCGACTCTTCGAATCAGGCACCCGCTGACAATCAATAATGGCGTATGTCAAGGTGTCTATCCGGGAACTGTCAACTGACAGGCGAAGACTCTTTGAAACAGAAAGAGTTTTGATTTCGGGGAACAAGACTTTTAATTCCTGCCCTAACTGGGTACTCATCCAATCTGAACCGGAAAAGTCAGCCAACTGCTTATGCAGGGTATTGATTTCCTCATCCTGCTCCTTCAAGCGTTTTTCGCTGTTCCGATAGAAATCTTCCATCACCATCGACTTGATGTTGCTGATGTCTACCGCACTGCCGTCGCCCATTCCTTGAAATACTACCAAATTGGTTTTTGCCAGATTATAATCCGCCAAACGATGCTGGGCAGCTGCAATCTGATCTTTTGAGACTTCTTTTCCCACAAACACGACCTTTATTTCACGCTTGTCATAGGAAATTTCCCGACTTAAAATTTGTGAGTCAGGGAACTGCAATTCTTCTGCTATAAAATGATTAGCTGCAGACTGGTAAAAGGTTTCCCGCACGATATTATAAGTAAGGTAGACTGCCGGACACATCGTACCGATGGTTATCCAGATGATATAACGTTTTACCAACTTTTCACGAGCTTTATCTACAAACTGCTTGCGCTGGAAGTGCATCACCCGCACCCCGATGTAAGTGGCCAGACTGATAAAAACGGAGTTAATGAAATACAAATAGAAGGCACCTAAAAAATACAGCAGATTCCCCGTGGCAATACCGAAACCAGCCGTACACAACGGCGGCATCAAGGCTGTAGCAATGGCCACACCCGGTATTACATTTCCCTTTTCCTTCGTTGCCAATGCCACAATGCCGGCCAAACCACCCACTAAGGCTATGAACACATCGTAAATGGTAGGCGAGGTACGTGCCAACAATTCCGACTGAACTTCATCCAGCGGAGTAAAAGAAAAATAAATCGTGGCAGTCGTCACACTGAACAGCGTAGCTACCAGGTAGCTTTTCAGTGAACGCTTCATCAGCTCGAAATCGTTCAGTCCGATAGAAAGTCCCACTCCCATGATAGGTCCCATCAAAGGAGAAATCAACATGGCACCGATGATTACCGCCGTAGAATTGACATTCAGTCCCAGTGAAGCAATAAAGGTAGCAAAAATCAAGACCCAAAGATTGGTCCCTTTAAACTCTACCCCACTGCGGATGGCATCTACCGTCAGCTGTTCATCTTCCTTGCTCCGGTTCAAGTCCAGATACTCATTGAAGAATTTACGAAGGAGGAATTTCCTCTTGTTCCCTAGTTCCATACTTATCCGATTTATAAATTACAATTCAGCCTATATGCCCCACCCCACATTTCTTATTTAAAGAAACGGTTGACAAATGGAAGACTCCTTAAAGGTAAATCTTTTTTGATAATAAATGCCACAAAAACCAATATTAATAAGGTGCGGTAACTTAAACGTAACCAAAGGTTGGCGATAGGTGTTTCTTGTGACAAAACATAAAGCACCAACGCCAAAATCAGATAGGCAGTCATCAGCTTCAACGGATAAGCCACAGGGTATTTTTTCTGTCCGATGAAATAAGACAACAGGGTAATCACGCCATATCCGGCTACAGATGCCCAAGCCGAAGCTACATAACCATAAGTAGGTACCAACCAGATGTTCAGACCTAAAATCACGACACATCCGATAAGAGAGAAATAAGCTCCCCAATAGGTTTCATCCGTCAGCTTATACCAGAAAGAAAGGTTGAAATAAATACCTTTGATTATCTCGGCCAGCATCACGATGGCTACTACGCTCAGTCCTTCCCAGTAGTCAGAGGCTACCATGTACTTCAGAATGTCCATGTAGCCCATCACAGCCAGAAATGCTAAAAGAGAAAAGATAAAGAAGTACTTCATAGCAGAAGAATACATCTTCTTGTTGTCGGCATCTTTATTCTTACCGAAGACAAAGGGTTCGTAGGCATAACGGAAAGCCTGGGTAAACATGGCCATGACTAAAGCTACCTTACTGGTGGCACTGTAAATACCCAGCTGTACCAGTCCCTCCGAACGGTCATCAAACAGATAGGGATAAATCATCTTGTCGACCGTCTGATTGAGGATACCGACCAGCCCGAATATCAGAATCGGGAAAGAGTAGTTAATCATGCGCTTCATCAGTACCTTATCCATACGGTAGGACACACCGCGCAGCTCGGGTATGAAGAAGAACATCTGCAAGGCCGACATAATCAGGTTGGACACGAAAATATATCCCACCAGATAATCGGGGTTATAGAACCAGCTGACAGTTTCGTGCGCATGGACATCGAGCCACGGACAAACCAGCAGAAAGAAAAGATTCAACAAGATGTTTCCTAGGATGTTCAGCAACTTGATGGCCGCAAACTTGACAGGCCGCTTCTTATAACGCAGGTAGGCGAAAGGTATACATTGGAAGGAATCGAGGGCCACCACACACACCATCATGGCAATATAGTCGGGATGGTCCGGATACTCCAACAAGGCTGAGAGCGGATGCAAAAAAGCCATACACAGCACCACAAACAGCAGCGAGAGCCCTCCCACAAATAACAGGGAATTAGCATATACCTTTTGCGCATCCTCGTCCGACTTATTGGCAAAACGGAAAAATCCCGTTTCCATACCAAAGGTCAGCAACACTAAAATCAGTGCCGTATAGGCATATACATTCGACACTACTCCATATCCTCCAGAAGCAGCAGGAAGTACTGCCGTGTAGAGAGGAACCAACAAATAATTCAAAAAACGTCCTACGATACTACTCAGTCCATAAATGGCAGTATCCTTTGCCAAAGATTTTATTCCGGCCATAATGTCTATTAATCAAACAGCGTTCTTTCGCTATTGTATTTACTTTTTCCTAAATGTTTATATGCCAGTTCTGTCACTTCGCGGCCTCTGGGGGTACGCTTCAGGAAGCCTTCTTTTATCAGGAAGGGTTCGTACACTTCTTCCAGCGTGCCCGGGTCTTCACCCAAAGCTGTAGCAATAGTGGTCAGTCCCACAGGACCTCCCTTGAACTTGTCTATAATCGTGCACAGAATCTTGTTGTCTATCTCATCCAGACCATACTGGTCAATGTTCAGGGCCTCCAGTGCAAAACGGGCAATCTCCAAATCAATTCTTCCCGAACCTTTCACCTGTGCAAAGTCGCGCACACGTCGCAACAAGGCATTTGCTATACGGGGGGTGCCACGGCTACGGGAAGCTATCTCTCCTGCCGCATCTGCATCACACGGCACATCCAAGATGCGTGCGGAACGCAGGATGATGCGTGAAAGTACTGAATCATCATAATACTCCAGGTGCAGGTTGATGCCAAAGCGGGCACGAAGCGGGGCTGTAAGCAAACCACTGCGTGTAGTGGCTCCCACCAACGTAAACGGATTCAGGTCAATCTGTATGCTGCGGGCAGAAGGTCCCTTATCAATCATAATGTCGATGCGATAGTCTTCCATGGCAGAATAGAGGTATTCTTCCACTACCGGACTCAGACGGTGAATCTCATCGATAAACAGCACATCGTTCGGCTCCAGGCTGGTCAGTACTCCGGCCAAATCGCCTGGTTTGTCGAGCACCGGTCCTGAAGTCACTTTAAATCCCACCCCTAATTCATTGGCAATAATGTTGCTCAGTGTGGTCTTTCCTAATCCGGGAGGGCCATGCAACAAAACATGGTCAAGCGCTTCTGCACGAAGTCTCGCCGCTTTTACAAAGATGCGCAGGTTATCCACCACCTTATCTTGTCCGCTGAAATCTTCGAATTGAAGCGGGCGAAGCGCATTCTCAAAATCACGCTCTTTTCCGGTTGGTTTATAATCGCGTATGTCAAATTGTTCTTCCATAAATTCTTTAAAAGTATGACCACAAAAGTACGAATAAAAGAAGAATCCCCGATGAAGAATCCCGATTTTCGTTTATATATTGTATTTTTGTCTACTACAAAAACTATTAGAATAAGCTTATGACATCAGCAACAACCCAACTCAATGGTACCCGTCTGATATTCTTCTCACCCACACAGACCTCGGCCAAGATTGCACGAGCTATCGGAGAAGGCATCGGCATGGGAAGAAGAATGGAAACAGACCTGACGCTGGATGAACAAACCTCCCCTATCGAGATGAACGGAGAACTGTGCGTCATCGCCGTTCCGGTATACGGTGGCCGTGTAGCCGCTACGGCACTCCAGCGCCTGCAACGACTCAAAGGCAACGGCTCACCCGCCATCCTTGTCGTGGTATATGGCAACCGTGATTACGAGGATGCCTTACTGGAGCTCCGTGACACTGCTGTACAACTCGGTTTTGTACCTCTCACTGCAGGTGCGTTCATCGGGGAACATAGTTTTAGTACACCGGAACTTCCCATTGCTGCCGGACGTCCGGATACAGATGATTTGCAACAGGCCCGTGAGTTTGGAAAAAGTAGTCTGGAAAAATGGGAAAAACTGCAAGCTGCCGGAACCCCTGTCACTGAATTGACGGTAAAAGGAAATTTTCCCTACAAACAACTGACACCCGGCGCCCCCGCCTGCCCGACTTGCACGGACGGTTGTTTTGCTTGTGGAGAATGTATTGAAGTCTGCCCCACACATGCCATCCATTTCAGTGAAGACCAGAGCTCCATTGAAACAGATATTCACAAGTGCATCAAATGCTGCGCCTGCGTGAAATGCTGTCCGAACGAAGCCCGCGAGTTCAGCACCCCGTTTGCTGCCATCCTTCACGAGAAGTTCAGTGCCCGCCGTCAGCCGGAATTATTCTTCTAACATAAAAACTTGTTTACATGAAAGAAAGAGAAAAACGGGTACTGGTTGGCATGAGTGGCGGGATAGACAGTTCGGCTGCCTGCATCATGCTTCAGGAACAAGGATATGAGGTAGTAGGTGTCACGATGCGTACCTGGGACGTAGCCTCTCATTTCACTCCTGGTAATGACCAGCCCAATGAAGTCATAGAAGCTCAGGAACTGGCGGCACGTTTAGGTATCGAACACCACGTGGCCGATGTCCGTACGGAGTTCCGGCAAGTCATCGTGCAGTATTTCATCGACGAATATATGCGTGGACGCACTCCCAACCCCTGTGTCATGTGCAACCCTTTATTTAAGGAACGGATTCTGTGTGAATGGGCAGACAAGTGCAACTGTGCCTGGATTGCTACGGGGCATTACTGCCAACTGAAAGACCTCAACGGTTATCGTTACATCCTGACCGGAGACGACCCACTGAAGGACCAGTCCTACTTCTTGTGGAAACTTCCACAAGAAATTCTGAAACGCATGATGTTTCCTTTGGGAGGAATGACCAAAGCCAGTGTACGCGATTACTTGGCATCCAAAGGTTTTGAAGCCAAAGCACGCGGAGGAGAAAGCATGGAAATCTGCTTCATCGAAAAAGATTACCGGGAATTCCTGAAAGAGCATTGTCCCGATATTGATGAGAGAATTGGTCCGGGATGGTTTGTGGACAGCAAAGGCCTGAAACTGGGGCAGCACAAGGGGTTTGCCTACTACACCATCGGCCAGCGAAAAGGCCTGGAGATTGCTTTGGGTAAACCGGCGTATGTGCTAAAAATCAATCCGGTCAAGAATACGGTCATGTTAGGAGATGCTGACCAGCTCAAAACTTACTACATGTTAGTGGAAGACTATAACGTGGCCAGCCTGGAAGAGTTACTCAACTGCAAGGAGCTTTCGGTACGTATCCGCTATCGCAGCCGCTCAATTCCATGCCGTGCAATTCTGCTGGACAACGGGCAACTATTAGTCCGGTTTGAGCAAGAGGCTTCCGCTATCACTCCCGGCCAGTCGGCAGTGTTCTACGAAGGGAACCGTGTACTCGGAGGCGGTTTCATCGCCTCGCAACAAGCAATTAAAAAAATAGCTGCTGAGAATGAAGCTAAATTTCTATAGCATACCACAAAAAAAATGTCCGGACTGCTCACTAAAGCCTTCCGGACATTTTTCATTTATAACTACCTTCTTACAAATTATTCCTTATCCCGTTCCGGCGAGAAACGTACGGGGTCATCATATTGTTCCTGCAGTTTCAGCATTTCTGCCTTCAACTCGTCAACCACTGCCTCATACTCCTTCTGTCCATACAGATTGTGCATTTCGTGCGGGTCTGCCTGCAAGTCGTACAATTCCCATGTATCAATGTCATTATAGAAATGAATCAGTTTGTAACGGTCTGTACGCACTCCATAATGGCGTTTCACCATGTGCTCTGCCGGGTATTCATAGAAATGATAGTACAAAGCCTTGCGCCAGTCTTTCGGATGCTCACCTTTCAGTAACGGCAACAAAGATACTCCGTGCATATCAGACGGAATTTCTACTCCTGCCAAATCCAGGAAGGTAGGTCCATAATCAATGTTCTGTACCATTTCAGTAATGTCTCCCCGACGAGTGAACCCGTCCGGCAAACGCATAATCAGCGGAGTACGCATGGATTCTTCATACATGAAACGCTTGTCAAACCAACCGTGTTCTCCCATATAGAATCCCTGGTCGGAAGTATACACTACCAGTGTATTCTCCAATAATCCTTTTTCCTTCAGATAGTCCAATACGCGACCCACATTGTCATCCAACGACTTCACCGTTTTCATATAGTCGCGCATGTAACGCTGGAATTTCCAGTTGGCCAAATCCTTTCCTTGAGGATTTTTCTTGTAGAAATCTTCGATAATAGGACCATAGAACTTCTCCCATGCTGCACGCTGAGCGGTATCCATTCGGCCAAGGAAACTTTCATACAATGTCTTCAAACGAGAGTTCTTGTCCGGACGAAGCATCTTCAAGTCATAAATCATATCCATGTCCTTCACGATGCTCATTTCCTGGGCGGCAGCCGCTTCACGTCCCTCATAGTCATCAAAGAAGTTATCCGGCAAAGGGAAGGTCTTGTCTTCATACAAAGCCAGATTACAAGTATCTGCCATCCAGTTGCGATGGATAGCCTTGTGGTGAATGAACAAGCAGAACGGCTTCTTGTCATCACGCTTGTGCTCCATCCAGTCGATGGCATCATCGGTAATGATGTTGGTTATGTAACCGTGCTTCTGAATGGTATCATTCTGTTGCGTAATGAAGTTCGGATTATAATAGTCCCCCTGTCCCGGCACAATTTGCCAGTAATCAAATCCTGAAGGCAGACTTTCCAGGTGCCACTTTCCGATAATCGCCGTCTGATAACCAGCCTTCTGCAACAGTTTCGGGAAGGTTTGCTGTGCACTGTCGAATACACAAGTAGTATTATCATAGAACTTATTGCCACAAGAATGCTTGCCTGTAATCATACAGGCACGGCTGGGACCACTCAACGAGTTTGCCACAAAACTGTTCGTAAAGCGCACTCCCTCATTGGCTATGCGATCCAAGTTGGGAGTTTCCATGTAGCGCGCATCATAACAGCTCATCATCTGTGCCGTATGGTCATCGGTCATAATGTACACAATGTTGTATTGCTTCTTTTCTTGCTTGTCGGCCTGCTGACAGGCTGTAGTGACGGCCGATAAAGCAACCATACCGGCAACGGGATAAAATTTATTCATAAGTCTACTTAGGTTATTCTATTCTTACAACGCAGATATACGGAGCTTATAGCTCATCGGTTTCTGCGGAATCTGGTACTTCAGCATGGTTTCCGGACCACAACTTGCATTTCCTATTCCACGCAAAGCGGCATCCAGGTGAAGCACTACGTATGGACGCGGTTGCAATTCCCAAGTATGTTTGGTATTCATCAAGTCCTCATCTGTATAACGCAAAGCAGAGAAAGAGACATTACCTTGTGTCTGGATACGGATACCCTTTCCTGAAGCATCCTTCAAGTCCATGCTACGTAAACCTTCCCGGTTACCCATAGACTGAGGTTTCACATACTTGCCGGTATCATTTGCATCCAGCGTGTAACGTCCCACAGGACATGCATCCTTGCGGTCGACATAGTTTTCCCAAGGACCATGTGCATAATAGTCTACCTGAGTCAAAGTAGAATCCAGCAGGCAAACCAATCCACAGCGACGTAAGTTCGCAGTCTGAGGAGAGAAACGTACATCCATGTCTATTACTCCATTCGGCATAAATGTGTACACAATGTTGGTTGCACACAAAGAACCGCCACGAGACGTACTTACCTGTACAATTCCTTTATCTACACTCACCTCACAAGTACCAGCCGCATCCAGTCCGTTAGCCACGTCCTTAAATAAATCATTCTCAATCCAGCGATGATTATCATACAAGAAGCCGCCATTGTGACTGATGATTTCCTTTCCAGCCATATTCAACTGTACCATCTGTCCGGTAGCTTTATCAAAAGCTGCACGGAGATGCTTGTTGTAAAGCATCAACAGTTTATCGGTTTCCTGAATGGTCCATTCATTTTTCTTTTTCTTAAACGTCAATTTCGGCAAATCAGCTCTCTTCTGCAATTCAAACTGGCAAGCAGCTACCTCATGTCCAGCTTCTGCCCATACAGCGGGTGCTAACATACGTACATGCAAATTGACCATCACTTCATCACCAGCCTTCTTGGCATCTGCCAAATTTACTCCTGACAGTTTCAGATTCAATACTGCAGAATCCCCCGGAAGGATATTTTCCAGTTTCAAGCTGTCAGCTCCCACAATCACTCCATTCTTCACGCTTTCCCATTTCAAATCGAACCCCTTCAATGACAAGAACGCATATTTGTTACGTACCTGCACATTGACCAGATTATGAGAAGCATCCGTACCTACACACTTAAAGGCCACATACTGATAAATGGCTTTCACCTCTTTCAGTTTCGGAGATTCTTCGCGTGTAGCCGGTACAATACCGTTGGAGCAGAAGTTACCCTGATGCGGGCCAGGGAAGTCATATCCTGTATGCAGGCGGTAAATACCTTTCTTTATTTCATGTGGTTCATAAATAGCCTGGTCTACCCAGTCCCAAATAGCTCCACCGATAGTAGCCGTACTACCTTCAATACTTTCCCAATATTCTTTCAGGTTACCGATGGCATTTCCCATGGCATGCGCATATTCACATACGAAAAGCGGTTTTTCAAACGCACTTACATGCTCATCCATCCAGTCCATGCTCGGATACATCTTGGAGTAGAAATCACTGAAGCGGTTACCACCGTATGACTTTCCGTCACGTGTGCCTTCATAATGTACCGGACGACTATCCAGCTTTTTAGCTGCGTCATAACAATCACGGAAGTTGGCTCCTCCTCCGGCTTCATTACCCAAGCTCCAGAAAATCACACTCGGATGATTGCGGTCTCTCAGCACCATACGGTCAATACGATCCACGAATGAAGGTATCCAGGAAGGCATGTCACTGATAGACTGGTTGGCATGGTCTTCCAGGTCAGCCTCATCCATTGTGTACAAGCCATAGTAGTCAAACATGGCATACATCTTGGCTGCATTCGGATAATGCGACGTACGAATCGTATTGATATTGTTCTGTTTCATAGTCAGCACATCCCACAACATAGACTCTGTTGTCACCGCACGACCATACATCGGATGCGTATCGTGACGGTTGGTTCCCTTGAAGAACACTCGTTTGCCATTCAAGTAAAGTAATGAGCCTTTCACCTCTATGTCACGGAAACCGTACTTCGTAGAGAAAGCCATTTCATCCTTTCCTCCCTGACGCTGTATCACCTGCACAGTATACAAGGTAGGAGTTTCAGCAGTCCACAAAGACAAATCTGTCAAATCGAATGACACATTAGCCGTACTTACCGGAGAAAAAGGAGCGTATTTCACAGCCACTTCCGATTCAGCTACCTTACGGCCTTCCGGATCTAACAGACGTACCAGCAGATTCTTGGTACCCTTCAGCTTGTCACGGTTATCCAAAGACAACTTCACATTTATGGTTCCACTCTTATAGTTCTTGTCTTTATCCAATAGACAAGTAATGTAATGGTCGCGCACGCTGACTTTCGGTACATTATATAAATACACATCACGGAAGATACCACTCATGCGGAACATATCCTGACATTCCAGATAAGAACCGTCACACCAGCGGAATACCTGCACAGCCAGACGATTTTCGCCCGGTTTCAGGTACTTAGTCACATCAAACTCAGCTACATTGTTTGCTCCTTGTGAATAGCCCACATATTTTCCGTTGAGATACACAAAAGCTGCACTGTAAATACCACCGAAATGAATGAAAGTACGTTTTCCATCCCAGCCTTCCGGCAAGTTAAACATACGTACATACGAACCTACCGGATTGATACCATAGTTCTTTCCGCCATCGTTAAAACCTTTACGAGCCTGAATATAAGGCGGTGTGTTGGCATGCGGGAATTCTACATTAGCATAAATCGGACGGTCGTAGCCCTGCATTTCCCAGTTAGACGGCACAGGAATACGGTCCCATCCCGATACATCGAAATCTTCCTTATAAAAATCCAGCGGACGTTTTGAAGGTTCTGACACCCAATGAAAAGCCCATGTACCGTTCAGCAGCATATAGGCAGAGTTATGTACTTCCTCCCAAGGGCGGTCATAGAAAGCCTTGTCTGCCAGCATATCTTTCTCTGAAGGATAAGGCATGTACGTGGCATGACCTGCTTCCTTATTTTCTTCAAAGCGAGTTTCATCTTCCCAGTACACTTTTTCGCGTGCAGCCATACCCGCTCCTTCGGGCATAGGCACAGCGCTTACCCGTATCTGGAACAAAGAAGCTTCCATCGTTTCAGCCTTCTTTCTGTCCATCAACTGCAGACGGCCGTCTTTCTGACATACCAGCATAAGTGATGGAGTATTGGCCGGAGCCAGTCTTACCCCGTTTGCGGTTTCCTGTATGCTCCACAACTGCGCCTCATCACTTCCATTCACCTCTGTAACGGCCAATGCCTTATGGTCTACATCAGCTCTCAGCGCCTTGTCCTCGAATACATTCACCAAACGGAAACTTCCCGATAACTCGTTAATGTTCCACTGCTGTTTCTGGTCGTCCTTACTCAATGATTTCAATATTACAGACGAACCTTTATCATAACCCAGTACCTTATTTGATACCTTTGCAGGGAACACATTATAAAGTTTGTCTTTATCGTATCTGCTTTGCGAAGATACATTCTGAGCCATCCATACCAGAAGTCCCAGGACCATCAAAAAACGATAAATTCTAATCATAGCATTTGCAATATTAAAGTGGAATACATACTAAATTTCTAACTTTTCCTTTAAATCCCATTTTGGTATCTCCCAACTGTTTCAAGGGGAAAATCAAGGTTTCCCGATACCATAATTTATCTTTTCGCTGCCACTTTTCATTGAAGACCTCTTTCACACGACCTTCCAGTCTTTCCTGCAGCTGTCCATTTACAAACAGGGAGGTACCCTTTTCATCTCCTTCAATTCTTACTTTTGTCCATTGTCCGGCAGGCAAACGATACGCATGGAACACAAACTCATATCCATCGCGACGGAAAGCAAACTTACCGGTATTCTGCCAGTTGGACACGAATTCTGAATGCGGACCTTTGAATAATATCGCATCAGCATTAGGCGTTGCATCCGGACACAATTCAAATTCCACCGCATAAGGATATCCAATTTCATCGACTTCCGTAGCCACCACTTCTGTACCTGACAAAGTCACTTCTTTTCCTGTTTCAGTCAGCGTAGTCTGTTTGTCTACCTTGGCCAACAGGTTTACCCCCGGAGCCTCAGGAGTAACCGCACAAAGCGCCATGAATTGTTCAAAAGGCACTTTATCGGCATTCTCACCTTTCCACATCTTTTCACACGCTACTTGTAGCCCTGGGAAAGTGCGAAGATGTACATCCTGTTCGCTGATTCCATTACCCACACGGTCGTTCCAGACCGCCAGCATCGCACCCAGGAAGTTGGGATGACGCACAGTCATCTTCGGGTCATCCTTCCGCATCATTTCCGGCATCCAGCTTTCATACAACCACTGATAGTCCAGGAAATCATGGTAATAATTTACGGCTGGAACTATATACAATAATCCGTCGCATAAATTTACGACCTTAGCTCCTGCATCCAGACAAGTCTGTACATCCATCCAGCCATGATTCCATGCACTTACCACCTTTCCCTTCAAATCCACAGGCGTATTTCCTTTCATCATGCTCAAGCTTCCCCATAAACGCGGAGTCTTACCATATTTCGATACGAAATCAAGATAATGATTTGTAAAATGACGGAACTGCTCTGCCTCTTTCTGATTATATTCATCTGTTCCGATATGAACTTCCGGCCCTACAAACACCGGATTCTCGCCCGACAAATACTCGTCAAACAGTGCATCCACAAATTCGTAAACCTCCGGTTTGTATAAATCCAAATGGTCCATACCATACTCTTTCTTATCGGCTGCCAGACGCGGATTATAATGTGTGAAAGCCAATGAATGAGCCGGCACGTCAATCTCCGGTATCACATTTACCCCATAACGTGCTGCCATAATCTGGAAATCACGGAATTCTTCTTTGGTATAAAAGCCATCCTTTGCCGTCAGCCCCGGGAAACGTTCACTTTCAAGACGGAAAGCTGCATACGTCTTGTTCCAGTCATTGTCAAAAAATTCCACAAAGCCATTATCATTCAAATGTACCTGCAGTTCATTCATCTTATAGAACGAAAGAATCTTGACATAATCACGCAAGTAATCCATCGTAAAAAACTTACGGCCTACATCAATCATGAATCCTCGGTTCGGATACAAAGGAAAGTCCGTAGCCCGGCCCTTCATCAATCCTTCCGGTTGGTTATGAATCATCTGGAGCAACGTACGCGTTCCCCAGAAAACGCCTTTAGAAGTAGGTGCCTCAATGGTAACCTCACCCTGAATATTCATCCGGTATCCTTCCTCACCCAAAGTTTTGTCCGGCTTACCCAAAGTCAGATAAACAGTTCCTTTTTCTTTCTTTCCTACTACGACACTATACTCCCAACCAAACATTTCCTTCAAATCCTGCACCAGGATTTCGGCCTCTCCTTTCAGCTCATTTTCTTCATCCGAAGATACAATCACTTTCCCTGTTTCTGGAAGTACCAGTTTCCCTTTTGCCGATTTCCACTGCTGCAAGGCAGGAATCACTTGTGGCACATTCTGGCCTACGGCCATCATCAGCCCACACAACCACATCACACTACATAGAATCAGATGTCTCATTGTATCAAATTTAAAGTTCATATAATTATCTAATTTGTAATTCATCAAAATAATAACGTGCCGGTTGTCCAGGACGCATGTAATGCGATTCCGGACAAGAGCCAAAACCTTCAGCGGTAACTCGAACATAGCGGACCTTACGCGCTTTAAACGTAAATTCCACATCCTCTACATAGTTCCCGTCTCTGAAAATTTCCACTTCCGAAAACTCCTTCTGACCTACCTGAACAAAAGTACGATTATCCTTTGAAACTTCCACTATTACTCTCTTAGGTTTATGAACTGCCATGCCATAATTGGTCAAGCATCCCAACAGAACTTGCTGTACTGACTCTGTTTGCTGTAAGTCTACTGTAAATGAAGCAGAATTCAAGTTATCCCACGTGCACCACTCAAAATCAGACTGGCGCAAACTTCCACGCACTCCATTTGTCAATAAATAAGCCATAGGAGCCTTACTCAACACATGCTTTCCTGTCGCTTTATTGTTCAACAGCGGAAGAGTCAGAATTTCTCCTTTTCTCATATCTTTTACGAACGATGCACACTTTACAACCGTCCCCGCATCCAGTTTCAAAGGCATTGTATAGACTGAAGAATACATATCCGGTACTCTTCCATCTAAGGTATATCGTATTTCGACATCTGTACGTTCACAATCTAACTTCACACATAACTTTCCTTTCTCAGGAACAACTGTATGCTGAATATTATACATGGATGAAGCATAAGGTACATCCTTTTTGTTCAGATGAGCCAAATAATTATCCAGCCCCTGCTGAAAATCTGTCCAGTTCTTCTTTCCTTTTTGTGACCAGGCCACTTCAGCCAAAGCAGCCAGGCGAGGAAACAGCATATACATCACATCGTCTGCATTATAACAGAACTCCGTCCACATGGAAGCCTGTACTCCTAGCAACAATTTCTCATACTCCGGTTTCCAGTCCGCCTGTACCGGCTCATAATTATACACATCACGCAGGGTATTATTCCCAAAGTAGGTAAGCGGTTCAAACCACTGGGGACCTTGATACCGAATTAAATAAAGTACACGGGCCGGCGTCATCACAAAGTTCAATCCTTGGTCTGCCGCTTTCAATGCCGCATTGCCCAATCCTTGCCAGCCAAGAATCACGGCCTTATCGGGCAACTTGCTATTGGTCAGTTCATCCCATCCCATCATCGTACGTCCCTTACTCCGTATATAATCGTTCAATCTGCCCATGAAATAGCCCTGCAAGTCTTCTACCTCTTTCAAGTGTTCTTCCTGCATGCGCTTCTGGCACAACGGACATATCTTCCAATACGTTTTTGTAGCCTCATCACCCCCCATATTAATATAAGGAGAAGGAAATAGCTGAAGCAGTTCATCAATCACATCCTGTAAAAAAGTGAAAACCTTCTCATTTCCAGCACAATAAATCATTTCCGGATTACGTCCTCCCAGCCCTGGCAACACAGTAATCATTTCTTTTACCACCGGACATGCCAGTTCGGGATACGCGGCCAACGCCGCACACGAATGAGCCGGCACATCAATTTCTGGAATCACATTAATCTGCCGGTCGGCTGCATAAGCCACAATCTCCTCCATATCGTCCTGAGTATAGAAACCTCCCAGCGTAGTCTTTTCTCCCTCCGCCTGATTACGACGTGCATAAAACGGCAACCGCCCTCTGTCTACTCTCCATGCACCAACATCTGTCAAACGGGGATATTTCTTGATTTCCAATCGCCAGCCCGTATCGTCCGACAAATGTAAGTGAAGGGTGTTCAATTTCAACAGAGCCATACAGTCCAATATACGCAGCACTTCTTCTTTGGGAATAAAGCACCGGGCCACGTCCAGCATCAGACTTCTATATCCAAAACGAGGTTCATCCGTCATAGTAAAGACCGGCAACTTCCATATTTGATTGGCCAAAGTTTGCCCCTCAATATCCGAAGGTAACAACAACCTCAACGTCTGGAAAGCATAAAAGAATCCTTTGGTGTCCGAAGCATAAATCCGTATATTATCTTCTGACACCTTTAACCGATAAGCTTCCTTTTTCAAGGCTTTATCAGTAACCAACGATATGTCCGCATTCTGTCCCCCGATTTCTACCATAGGAGTAAATCCAGCCGGAACAGTAAATAAATCAGCAAAATCAGATGCTATTCCTTCTTGTGCTTCATTCTCCACAGAAATGACAGTTTCTTCAGTAACCTGAAAAAAGCCATCTCCTTCCTCTATTAACAGAGGAGCGGGAACTAAATTTATCGGATGCTGTGCATATAAGTAATCTGTAGAAAAAAACAAAAGGCTCCACAGATAAATAAAAAACCATCTATTCATAAGACCAAATGTGTGTATTTCAAAAATCAACCACATTCAAAAAAGATATACAACTTATGCAAAGCATATGCTCTTCAGGCAATGAACAAATAAAACGAAAGTTTTTTTTCATATTATTTATTTAAGGATTTTAGTTTCAAGCACAAAAATATGTATTTTTCTTTTCATCAACGCTTCTATAGCCTGATTTTTAAGTCTTAAAAATATCTATTAATAAGAATCGGAACAAGTTAAGGTACCCCTTTCTGATGATATTACATTTTCTGAGAAATCTCAGTCTCTTTTTTATGTATCCTTTCCTGAAAACAAATGTTTTCCAGACCTGAACTATACAGCTCTCAGCCGAAAGCCGTATATTCTGCACAAGAGAAACATAAAAAGCTTTTTAGTGAATATGCATTTATGTAAAATACATTTACCAAAATGAAATAATTGCTTAATTCCTTCTTAAAATAGAGTTTACATTTATGAAATATTGTTTCTATTCCTTTGCTGCAAAATTTAAAAGCACATTAAAGCAAGCTAAATGGAAACAAAGTTTTTTGAAGAAGGTAAAATTACAAGCAAAAGGATTGCAAGTATGCTACTAGCTGGAATCTGTTGCATATCCACATTTGCAGAAGAAGGGAACAGCCGTACAGTCGTCGGTAAGGTTTTGGATAACAGTGGATTTGGATTACCTGGGGTAACAATCCTACAAAAAAACACAACAAATGGGACAGTTACAGACATCGATGGAAATTTTACCATTAATGTATCAGACCCGACCAAAAGTACTTTGGTAGTTTCATTCATCGGATACGATACCAAAGAGATAAAACTGACCGGAAATGAACCAGTCTCAATTGTACTACATGAAGATGTACAAGCTCTAGATGAAGTTGTAGTAACAGCATTGGGTATTAAAAGAGAGAAAAAATCACTTGGATATGCCCAGCAAGTTGTAGAAGGTGATAACATGAATGTAGGCAACGATGCCAACGTTCTTAATAAACTAGCAGGAAAAGTTTCTGGTGTACAGATTATATCAGGAAACTCTGGTGCAGGTTCATCTACACGAGTTGTCATACGTGGTGAATCCTCACTATCCAACAATAACCAGCCACTATATGTAGTAGACGGTGTACCCATTAACAATAATATCTATTCTAATCTTTCAGGAACCCCCCAAGAAATCGACTATGGGAATGGTGCCGGAGAATTAAATGCAGATGACATAGAAAGTATCTCTGTCTTAAAAGGAGCCAATGCCGCAGCTCTATATGGCTCCAGAGCCGCTAATGGAGTAGTTCTAATTACCACAAAATCTGGAAAAACAAAAAACAAATTCCAAATAGCGGTCAACTCCACTACAACTTTTGAACAAGTTTCCCGTTTACCCAAATATCAAAACAGTTATAGCCAGGGATTAGACGGTGAATTCGAATACTGGGACGGAAATAACGGTCATGGAACTCAAGATCACCAAGACATGAGTTGGGGACGTCCGCTTGATGGGAGCCTTGTACCTCAATTTGATTCTCCTTCCATCGGAGCAGATGGAACAATTTACAGAGGAGGTGATGTAGCAGCCCGAAATGGAGCAGCCATTCAAGGAACTCCACTTATTGCTCATCCTGACAACGTAAAAGATTTCTTCGAAACTGGTATTACCTACAACAACAACATCGCATTAAGTGCCAGCAATGATAAAGGCGACATCCGAATCTCCTACACTAACCTATACAGTCAAGGAGTTTTACCGAATGTGGATCTTCGAAGAAATACAGTAAGTATAAATGCTGGCTATCATTTTACTGATAAATTCTCCGCAAAGACCAGTGTGACCTACATGAATGCAGCGAGCAGTAATCGCCCAAGTATGGGATATGGAACTGAAAACCCTATGTATACCTTCACCTGGTTTGGTCGTCAAGTAAATATTGACAGCCTGCGTGATTACTGGCAGAGAGGATATGAAGGAACCAAACAATTCCACTTTAACTCTGGATGGAATGACAATCCATTTTTCACCATGTATGAAAATACCAATGGATACGACAAAAACCGTATGTTCGGAAATATCTCTTTAAGCTACGATTTCTTACCAAACCTGAAACTAACAGCTCGTTCCGGTATCGACTTTTTTTATGATCTTCGACAAAGCAAACGCGCGTATAGTACCAAAAACTTTCCTACAGGAGCTTATAAACGTGAAAATGTCTTCTTCTCCGAATGGAATACTGATGTTCTTTTACAATGGAATCAAACATTCAATGAGATTTGGCGAGTAGACCTTACGGGAGGTGCCAATTCAATGATACAAAAGAATATGTATGACTATGCTTTTGCTAACGGACTTTCTATTCCTGGAGTTTATAATCTAGGCAATGCCTCATCTAATGTATCTGTTATTCAGAAGGACTCTAAAAAACGTATAAATAGTATACTTTTCACAGGACAACTTTCTTATCATGACTATCTATTCTTAAATATCACAGCACGTAATGACTGGTCTAGTTCTCTTACACGGTCGGATGGTTCCGGGAACAATTCGTATTTCTACCCCTCCGCTTCTATCAGTGCCGTGCTTAGTGATATTTTCGAACTACCTCAGCCTATCACCTACTGGTCTTTACGAGGAGGATACGCAGAGGTCGGTAGTGACACGGAGCCATATCGTCTAGAGAATACCTACTCATATAGCAATCCTTACGGCTCTCAATCAGGGGTCACTATGCCATCTACTCTATCGAATAATGACCTAAAACCCGAAAGAATGCATTCATACGAAATTGGAACAGATTTTCGTATTTTTGATAACCGCCTGGGAATTGACTTCACATATTACAACACGTTAAATAAAAATCAGATTGTACAAATTCCGATATCTTCAACCTCCGGTTATGATACACGTTATATAAATGCTGGCGCCATTCGGAATTATGGATTTGAAGCTACATTATCATACACTCCCATCAAAACCAAAACAGGTTTCCAATGGGATGGTTCTATCAACTTTTCTATGAATAAAAGTAAAGTTGAAGAAATCAGTGACGAATATGATCAATATGTATACTCATGGGCGGCAATCTATTCAGACCAAGATGCACGAGTTTACGCGATTGCCAAAGAAGGAGAACCTATGGGTAATCTTTATGGAACAGGATTCAAACGCACGGAAAAAGGAGAAATTATTGTAGATGCAACCGGTTTACCTATTGCAGACCCGACACTTGTCAAACTTGGTAATTATAATCCAGATTTTATCATGGGATTCTACAATAAATTTACTTATAAAAACTTCTCTCTTGATTTTCTGATTGACTGGCATCAAGGTGGAGTATTTGTATCAAGAACTTTCGGAATGGGAATGGAATCAGGAGTTTTAGATAAAACAGAAAATAGAAATCCTGAAGATATGGTCATAGATGGAGTAATTTGGGATGAAACAAAAGAAGAATATGTAAAAAATACTATTCAAGTAAGCCCGCGGGATTACTATCGTAACTTATACAGACGCTATCATGAGACTCAATCTACCTTCAGTGCCACTTATGTAAAGTTACGTGAAGTAAAACTTGGCTATCAGTTTCCCAGTAAATGGCTAAGCAAAACACCTATTAAAAATTTAGGACTCTCATTTGTTGCCAGAAACCTGTTCATGTGGACAAAAGACCAGGATTATGTAGATCCGGAAGCAATTACTTACGAAGGCGCCAGTGCAACTCCTGGAGTAGAAGAGATGTCATATCCTTCAACAAGAAGTTTTGGCTTTAACATAAATGTCGTATTCTAAAAATAAAAATCCATGAAACATTTTATATATACCCTCAAAACCGGAGTTATCGTATTCCTTACAGTATGTACAACCTCATGTACCTCTGATTTTGACAACATAAATACAGACCCCAACAATCCTACCACCGCCACAGCCGATTTATTACTAACTCCATTATTGCGTAATATCGTACAAAGTCAGTTTAACTATGGTGACGGTCCAGGTCTAGCCCACCAGATAGCCCGCACCAATTACAACGAAGTAGAACAATATGCATTTGGCACAAACGAAGGGATTTGGAATCAATACTATTTATATTTGAATAGCATCCAAGAAATGATTCGGGTATCAGAACGTGACAATTGCTTGTCTTCTAAAGGAATTGCTTATATATTAAAAGCATTTTGTATCGCACAAATTACTGATATGTGGGGCGATGTTCCTTTTTTTGAAGCGACCCTTGGAGCAGAAAACATAACCCCTTCATACGACACTCAAAAAGATATCTATACGGCAGAAGGAGGAATAATTGATTTACTCAAACAAGCAGATAAACTACTGGAAGAAAATATTGATGTGCTCCCGGCCGATATCGTATATGGAGGAGACAGACTAAAATGGAGAAAACTTGCCAATTCTCTTCGCCTTCGCTATCTGATTCGTATTTCGAATCGCATAGATGACACAAACTTGAATATTCCTGCAGAGATCAATTCTATCATGTCTTTACCTTTAATGGAAACGAATGATGACAACATGTTACTTCCATTTCTTGCCGGAAGTCCCAACAAATGTCCTATTTATGATATGCGAGCAGGTAACTTTGAATATACTCGCATGAGCGATGAAATGGAACGAATGTGGACACAATACGGAGACGAAAGAGTCACAGTTTGGTTTTCTCCAACGACCAATAGCGCAAATACGGCAATTAAAGAATACGCAGGAATTCCTTCTGGATGTTCATCTACTACCTTAACTAACATCGGCTATTCACAAGCTGATGTCTCAATGTTAGGAGGTTATTATCGTGATACTCCAGACGGATGTAGTGCAATATTGATGAATTGTTCAGAAGTCAAGTTTCTACAAGCTGAAGCAGTTATAAAAGGCTATGCTGCAGGAAATGCAAAACAGCTTTACGAAGATGGCATCACATTATCTTTTGAATATTACAACAAGAAAGATGCAATAACAAGTTATTTGCAACAAACCGGGATTGCATTTAACTCGGACAATGCAATGGAACAAATTATGCAGCAAAAATGGATGTCTCTCTTTATGGTAGGATATGAAGCATGGTTCGATTTCTTACGCACAGGGTTACCCGTACAAAATCAACTTCTTGACAATCGTAATCCATCTGCACCCGGAGAAGTCCCTTCTCGTTTTTACTATCCGGAAGACGAACAAGCCCTGAATACCGCAAATTATCAGGAAGCTATTAAACGACAGGGAGGAGAAGATAATATTAATACAAAACTTTGGTGGGAAAAATGAAAATAAGAACAATCTTATGCGCAATAGCTTGCTGGCTATGTGCTACTGCACAAGCAGATATTATCAAAGGAACAGTGAAAGGAGATGGAAAAGCGTTAGGAGAAGTAATTGTCACTGATGGCTTCTCATTTTCTGTCACAGATTCAAATGGGAACTATGCTATCGATTTAAATAGTAAAGCCGAATTCGTATATCTATTAACGCCTAAAGGATACGTGGCAGACTTTACTTCTGGAGTTCCACAATTCTTTCAACGAATAGATCCAAACAAGAAACAGTATAATTTCTCCCTACAAAAAATGCAGGGAGATCCAGAACGATTTGCCATGATTACCATGGCCGATACACAACTTGATACAGAAGCCGATACCAAACGTTTTTTTTCAGAAACACTCCCTGACATAAAAGAAACACTATCTCAATACTCAGGTATTCAGACTGCAGGTATCATCTTAGGAGATATTTCATGGGATGTCTATATACAAAATATGTCTTATAAAGAATTCGCAAAACAATTAAACATACCTATTTATCCAGTCATAGGAAATCATGATTTTGATAAATACATGAATATTACTTCTAACGCTGATTTTGCTCATATTTACAAAGCAGAGTTCGGCCCTTTATATTATGCAGTACAACTTGGAGATGTGTATTATATCATTCTAAATAATATAAATTACTTTGGTAACAAACGGTATAAGACGACATTGGAATTTGAAGATCAGATGAAATGGCTCGAGCTATTGCTTAACTGTGTACTTCAGCAAGATAAGCAACTAGTCATCGCAATGCACGCTCCCATGAAACCATCTCCTGAACATCCACTCATCGATGGAGGGGAAAAGCTTATAAAAATGGTAATGAATAAATTTCAAGCAACCATTATTTCAGGTCATTATCACCGCAACTCCAACACTGATTTAGGAGCAGGTATTACAGAACATAATCTAGGCGCTGTTTGTGGAACATGGTGGAATGGAGACACGGGTAGTGATGGTTCACCTAACGGATACCAGGTATTTGAAGGAAACAAAAATAAAATCTCCTGGTATTATAAAGCTACAGGGCAAAAACGTAACTGGCAATTTAAAACATATCCAAAAGGAAGTATTATGGAACGACCTAATGCTGTGGTCGCTAAAGTCTGGAACTGGGATAAAAACTGGCGAATAAGATGGTATGAAGATGAGAAATTTATGGGAGACATGAAACAATTCTATTCCTACGATCCTGATTATTTGGCTCATTTAAATGGAAGAAGAGCTGTTGCAGACTACGAACCTGCAAGAACTAATCATTACTTTTCAGCAACACCTTCTATTACAGCAAAAAAAATAAAGATGCAGAAAATATAAGTAAAAGTAATCAAATAAATATAAATTTCTGTACTGTGGAAGTTTTAATAATTCATCCACAGTACAGAAATTTAACATCTCTATCTTATAACTCCTGTCAATATTCACAAACTGACAGGAGTTGTTTTATTCTAAATATCATACAAAGATTTACTTTGAATTCTACATTTAAAAGTACTCAAACGGATTATATCTCAAACCACCCTCGAAAAATTCGCTTCGCACGCCTCAAAAAAGAATAATTTCCAAATAAATCGTATCTTTGCACATCGTAAGGTTGCAACTTAGAATAAACTATATACGTATATGGAAAAGAACTTTAAACGAACGACCGTTACATCGGCTCTGCCATACGCAAACGGTCCGGTCCATATCGGCCATCTGGCAGGGGTTTATGTGCCGGCCGATATTTACGTGCGCTATCTGCGCCTGAAAAAAGAAGACGTGCTCTTTATCGGAGGTTCGGATGAGCATGGAGTGCCCATCACTATCCGCGCCAAAAAAGAAGGCGTAACTCCACAAGATATCGTAGACCGTTATCATACCCTCATCAAGGATTCTTTCAAAGAGTTCGGTATCTCATTCGATGTGTACGGACGTACCTCTTCACCCACTCACCATCAGTTAGCATCTGACTTTTTCCGTAAATTGTATGACAAGCATGAGTTCATCGAAAAAACTTCCATGCAATATTATGACGAAGAAGCTCATACATTCTTAGCTGACCGTTACATCACGGGAGAATGCCCGCGCTGCCATGCAGAAGGTGCTTACGGTGACCAGTGCGAGAAATGTGGAAGTACACTTTCTCCTACAGAACTGATAAACCCGAAAAGTGCCATCAGCGGAAGCCAGCCTGTCATGAAGGAAACCAAACACTGGTATTTGCCACTTGACAAACACGAAGGCTGGTTGCGCAAATGGATTCTGGAAGATCACAAGGAATGGCGTCCGAATGTGTACGGACAGTGCAAGAGTTGGCTGGATATGGGGCTGCAGCCTCGTGCCGTGAGCCGCGACCTTGACTGGGGTATTCCGGTTCCGGTAGAAGGTGCAGAAGGAAAAGTATTGTATGTATGGTTCGATGCACCTATCGGCTATATCTCTAACACAAAAGAACTGTTGCCCGATTCATGGGAGAAATGGTGGAAAGACCCTGAAACACGCCTGATTCATTTCATTGGAAAAGATAACATCGTGTTCCACTGCATCGTATTCCCGGCCATGTTGAAGGCAGAAGGAAGTTACATCCTTCCAGACAACGTACCTTCTAACGAGTTCCTGAACCTGGAAGGTGACAAGATTTCAACTTCACGCAACTGGGCAGTATGGTTGCACGAGTACCTGCAGGATTTCCCTGGCAAACAGGATGTATTGCGCTACGTGCTGACTGCCAACGCACCGGAGACAAAGGACAACGACTTTACTTGGAAAGATTTCCAGGCTCGTAACAACAACGAACTGGTAGCCGTATACGGTAACTTCGTAAACCGTGCATTGGTACTGACTCACAAATATTTCAATGGAAAGGTTCCGGCTTGCGGTGAATTAAACGACTACGACCGTGAAACACTGAAGGAATTTGCCGACGTAAAAGAAGAAGTAGAAAAACTGTTGAACGTGTTCAAATTCCGCGATGCGCAAAAAGAAGCCATGAACCTGGCCCGCATCGGAAACAAATACCTGGCAGATACAGAACCATGGAAACTGGCTAAGACCGACATGGCACGTGTGGCTACCATCCTGAACATTTCATTGCAGTTGGTTGCCAACCTGGCCATTGCTTTTGAACCGTTCCTGCCGTTCAGTTCTGAAAAACTGCGCAAGATGCTGAACATGGAAAGCTTCGACTGGGAACAGTTGGGACGTACAGACTTGCTGGCAGAAGGCCATCAGCTGAACAAGCCTGAACTGTTGTTCGAAAAGATTGAAGACGACGTCATTCAGGCACAGGTAGATAAATTGCTGGCTACCAAGAAGGCCAACGAAGCAGCCAATTACAAGGCTAATCCGATTAAACCGACCATTGCTTTCGAAGAATTTGAGAAACTCGACATCCGTGTAGGTACTGTATTGGAATGCGAAAACGTACCTAAGATGAAGAAGCTGCTGAAATTCAAGATTGCCGACGGACTGGAAAACCGTACCATCGTCAGCGGTATTGCTCAGCATTACAAACCGGAAGACCTGGTAGGCAAGCAAGTGCTGTTTATCGCCAACTTAGCTCCTCGTCAGTTCAAGAACGGTCTGGTGAGCGAGGGTATGATTCTCAGCGCGGAAAACTTTGACGGTTCACTGTCTGTTACCACTACTTTGAACGAAGTAAAACCAGGAAGCGAAGTGAAATAATCTTTGCTCTTCTTCATTCTATTTTTACACACGTACGCAGATTTCCGTTGATACACAACGGAGGTCTGCGTCGTCTGTTCCATAAGAAACAAGAATGCCCGAACACTCTTTAAAAGAAAAAACGGCCAAAGGATTGCTCTGGGGAGGAATCAACAATGGGGCCATGCAGGTGCTGAATCTGGCATTCGGCATCATTACTGCCCGTATCCTAAACGACAGTGATTACGGAATGGTAGGGATGCTGAGCATTTTCTCACTGATAGCCGGCTCTTTACAAGAAAGCGGTTTCACCGCAGCGTTGGTCAACAAAAAGGAAATCAGTCACCAAGATTATAATGCGGTGTTCTGGTTCTGTAGTGGACTGAGTCTTACACTCTACCTCATCTTGGCCGGATGTGCACCACTGATTGCGGATTTTTATCGTAACGATGAACTGATTCCATTGGCACGTTACTCATTTATCGGGTTCTTTATTGCTAGTCTGGGAATCCCTCACAGTGCTTACTTATTTCGCAACCTGATGGTGAAGCAGAAAGCTTTATCCAGTATCATTGCACTGGTGGTATCAGGATGCACGGGAGTAGCAATGGCTTTGTTAGGCTACTCTTACTGGGGTATTGCCACGCAAAGCATCGTATATGTATCTGCTATCAATCTGTGTTACCTGTATTTCTCTCCCTGGCGACCGACTCTCCAATTTGATTTCCGACCGCTGAAAAGCATGGTCAGTTTCAGTAGCAAACTTCTGCTGACCAACATTTTCAATCACATCAACAACAACCTGTTTTCCATTATCTTAGGACGTTATTACTCAGAGCGGGAAGTCGGGCAGTTCAATCAGGCCAACAAATGGAATTTGATGGGGCACTCTCTGATTACAGGAATGGTAAGCAGCGTAGCCCTGCCAGTATTACGCCAGGTAGCCGACGACAGCGAACGTCAGTGCCGTATTTTCCGTAAGATGCTCCGTTTCACGGCATTTATTTCTTTTCCGGTCATGCTTGGCTTGTCACTTATTGCTCCGGAAATGATTACGCTGACTATCGGAAGCAAATGGCTTCCCAGTGCCTATATCCTGCAACTGCTGGCCATAGGAGGTGCTTTCCTGCCCGTAACCAGTCTCTATACCAACTTGCTTATCAGCAAAGGAAAATCCAACTTGTTCATGTGGAATACCATTGCACAAGGAGTCAGTCAACTCGTCGTCATGTATCTGCTTTATCCTTACGGCATACAGTGCATGATTAAAGTCTACATTGCCATCAACGTAGGCTGGCTGCTGGCATGGCACTACTTTGTGTGGCGTGAAATCAGACTGAGCCTTTTCCATGCCATCAAAGACGTGTTTTCATTTGGCCTCATTGCTGCCATTATCATGACAGGAGTCTATTTCCTGACACGTTCCCTCACCAACCTGTATCTGCTGATTACTACAAAAATCTTATTGGCAGGAATTCTTTATCCTTTAGTTATGTGGTTGAGTGGTTCAGCCACTTTTAAAGAGGCCCTGAACTATATCTTTAAAAAGAAACTATCCTAACATAAAATGACCGAAACAATGACATCCCCTACCGTAGCCGTAGTAATGTGTACCTACAATGGAGAGAAATACCTGCGCCAGCAACTGGATTCCATTCTGGCACAAACCTACCCCATTCAAGAACTGATTGTGCAGGACGACTGCTCTACCGATGCAACCCTGGCCATCTTACAAGAATATAAGGCCAAAGTCCCTTTCATGAAAGTCATTGAGAATACACATAATCTGGGATTCAATCTTAACTTCAAGACCGCCTGCATGCGAGCTACTGCCGACCTGATAGCCATTTCTGACCAGGACGATGTGTGGATGCCTGAGAAAATCCAGAAACAAGTGCAGGCTATTGGAGATTACAACCTCTGTTTTTCCGCCCATTTACGAGGAGAACGTATGGAAACAGCCCATATTGTCAGTTCACAATATGCGCCGGAAGCTTTATTGTTTGCAGGTATCGCAGGCCATACCATGCTTGTACGCCGTGAATTCCTTCAACGGGAAGAAATCTGGGTAGACAAGTTTTTCTATGACTGGAGTATTGCCGTCAGTGCCTACCTCTACGACCATCGCGGCATTGTCAAAATAGACGAACCGCTTAACTGGCATCGCTCCCACGAAAATGAGGCTGCACTCAAACAAAACCTGGACCTGTTTCCCAAAAGCAAGAAAAAACCGACTTACCAGCCTTATCTGTATGGATTAAGGAACTACCGCAGACTCCAGCAAAAACCAAACTGGAAGCGGTTTTACACATTTGTGCGTGAGCATTCCGACCCCTCACTCTACCCGCTGCTACATCAGATGGCCACACTAATGCTAAAGAATGACGTGATTTCCTTGCTGAAGCTTTGCCGTCTGTGCATGAAACACCGCCAGACAATTTATCCGGTGAAGGAAAAAGCACAAGGAATACGAGGTATGATTCGTGGATTTTTTTATCCGTTCATCTTCTCCTACCGTTGCTCTACCTTCGATTTAAAACAATAAAATATATGCTGTTCGCCTAGTTTTTAACATGCAAGCTTGGCTGAAAAAACGAGATTCACTAAGTTTGCAAAAAGATAGTGAATGCCACTTAATTAAGAGATTTCCATGAATACATGCTCCAGAAAATATACCCCGCAAGAGTTGGAACAGCTGCATAAAGCTTTATACGAGATACTCGGTGAAATCGTACGTATCTGCGAGAAGCATCAGATTCCGTTCTTCGTGATTGGGGGAACAGCCATTGGTGCGCTGTATGACAAAGCCATCCTTCCATGGGATGACGACATAGACATTGGAATGAAACGGGAGGATTATAACCGCTTCCTGAAAATTGCTCCTCAGGAACTGGATTCCCGCTATTTCCTTTCATGGATAGAAACAGACCCGCATACTCCTTACTACTTCGCCAAGGTTAAGAAGAATCACACCCTTTTCGTGGAAGGACTTTTCAAGAATGTACCTATGCATCAGGGTATTTTTGTCGATATTTTTCCTTTTGACCGCATTCCTGACAATCGTAGGCTGATGAAAGTCCAGCATGAGCTGGTCAAGTTCCTGAACTGCTGCCTGATTGGAAAAGAAGCCTGGCTTTGGAAGCATTGCCGCCCTTGTGAAATAGAAAACCCGACCAACCGTGGATTTATGGGATGCCTGGCTAACTATCTTATCGACGTACTTCTACCCAAAAAGACCATTTTCCGACTCCTGACAGGAGCACAAACGTTTTTCAATACACGAAAGACCCGCTACTTCAATAATGTCATGACCAAAACCGACCATGTGACAGAAGCAAGTCTGAACCACTTGGAGCCGGTGAAATTCGGTCCATTAACCCTGGCTGCTCCTCAGGAACTGGAAGAGTTTCTTCGGTACAATTACCCGAAACTGCACCGCTTCAATGAAGAAGAGCAAGCACAAGTAGTTGATCACTATCCTGAAGTATTGTCATTCAATACACTTGCAGAAGCCAACGAAACGAAATCTCATTCCTAAAACCACATAGTATCATGGAAAATTACATTCCTGTACACAGTACTCCGATTCAATATACCGGCCATCCATCACAAGTTGATGTAGCCGTATTGATTCTGTTCTTCAACCGGCCTGAGCCTCTTTCTGCCGTATTTGAACAAGTCAGAAAAGCACGTCCTTCCAAATTGTTTCTTTATCAGGACGGAGCAAGAGGAGAAAAAGATATGCCCGGCATTTTAGCTTGCCGGAAGGTAGTAGATGAGATAGACTGGGAATGTGAAGTATATCAATGGTACCAGGAAAAGAATTTTGGTTGTGACCCTTCTGAATATCTTTCCCAGAAATGGGCTTTTTCTATTGTCGAGAAATGCATCGTACTTGAAGACGATGATGTACCTTCCGTCAGCTTTTTTGCTTTCTGTAAGGAACTGCTCGACCGATATGAAAACGATAGCCGCATCTGCATGATTTCGGGAATTAACTACGACGAAATTACCCCAAACATGCCTTATGACTATTTCTTCAGTACGGCATTTTCCATTTGGGGATGGGCCAGCTGGCGTCGTGTCATCGACCAATGGGATGAGCATTATAGTTTCCTGGATGATACGTTCAATCTGCAACAACTGGAAGAGTACATCAAGGAAAGAAAATACCAGAAGGAATTCATCGAGTTTTGTCGTCACCACCGGGAAAGCGGGAAAGCCTATTATGAGAGTATTTTCCATGCGGCCATGTTCTTCAACTCCGGCTTGAGTATTGTCCCCACCAAGAACATGATCAACAATTTGGGAGCTACAGCCGGTTCCACTCATTTTGGCGGAAGCAATAACCTACTGCCCAAAGGGTATCGGCGTATATTCACCATGAAGCGTTACGAACAGGAGTTCCCGTTGAAACATCCACGGTATATCATCGAAAATGTAGGTTACAAAAACCGCATGTTCCGTGTCATGGCATGGGGGCACCCATGGATAAAAATCGGACGCTCTTTTGAGGAACTCTATTTAAACCTGCGCTATGGCAACTTCCAGCATATACGAAAATCATTGATTAACCGTATCAACAAATGGTTAGGACGCAACAAATGGCGCTAATTTGGAGATAAAATGAATTCAAAGCTCAAGATTTACTTCTACCATACCCGTCTTACACGGGAAAGTTATGAAGAATGGAAAGATTTCCGGTTTCCCGGACATATTCTTTATGGTCTGCCGTTATTAGAAAAGTACGGCATCCAATCTGTCATGCACCGGTATAAACCTTATGCAAACCGATGGAAACTGATGCTTTATACCACGAAGGAAATACTTTTCTGCAAAGAGAAATACGAAGTGCTTTACGGTACATCTTTCCGTGGACTGGAGTTGATTATCTTCCTACGGGCATTAGGGCTATACCGGAAACCGATTGTCGTATGGCATCATACGGCATTACGTAAATCGCCCAATCGCTTGAAAGAGGCTATTTCCCGTTTTTTTTACCGGGGAATTGACCACATGTTTCTCTTCAGTCGTAAACTGATTCAAGACTCCATCGCAACTCATAAAGTCCCGGAGCACAAGCTGGAACTCATTCATTGGGGACCTGATTTAGCTTTTTACGACCACTTATTGAAAGAGCTGCCGGCTGAGCCACGTGAAGGTTTTATCTCCACAGGAAAAGAGAACCGTGACCTGAAAACCATGTTGCAAGCTTTCTCACAAACGAATGAGAGTCTGGAAGTCTTTATTGCAGAAGAATGTGGTAACCTCAACTACAAAAAGATTGCCGACAAACTGACACTGACAGACAACATCTGCATTCACTATACCGAAGGGGTTATTCCTTATGAACTGGCCAAGAAAGTAGCACGAAAGAAAGCCATCGTCATCTGCTGTCTGGATTTTCCTTACACGGTAGGACTAACTACATTAGTAGAAGCATACGCTTTAGGAATCCCTGTCGTTTGCTCTAAAAACCCCAATTTCGAAATCGACATAGACAAAGAAGGCATTGGTATTGCCGTGGAATATGGTGATGTGGAAGGCTGGGTAAAAGCCATCCGTTACCTGTCCACCCATCCGGAGAAGGCCAGAGAAATGGGAGAAAATGCCAGAAAGCTGGGAGAAAAACGATTCAATCTGGAGATTTTCAGTAAGGAAATTGCCCAAAGACTGTTGCACATAAGTACAAAAAACTCCTAACTTTGCAGAAAAATTGAACGATACGCTATGAGAGTACTGATTATCAACACCGCAGAACGCATCGGAGGAGCTGCCATCGCAGCCAACCGACTGATGGAAGCTTTAAAGAACAACGGAATAAAAGCTAAGATGCTGGTCCGTAACAAGCAAACCGATCAGGTGACGGTGGTTGCCCTCAAGAAATCATGGCGCAGAATCTGGCAGTTCACCTGGGAACGAATTGTCATCTGGGCAGCCAACGGATTCAAACGGCATAACCTTTTTGCGGTGGATATTGCCAACACAGGCACAGATATTACCTCCTTACCAGAATTCCGTCAGGCAGATGTGATTCACCTGCATTGGATTAATCAGGGGATGCTTTCCTTGAAAGATATCCAGCGCATTCTTGCTTCCGGAAAGCCAGTGGTGTGGACCATGCACGACATGTGGCCTTTCACCGGCATCTGCCATTATTCCGGGGAATGCGAGAAATATACCTCACAATGCCATGACTGTCCGCTTCTACTGAAGCCTCATCATCATGACTTGTCGGAAAAAACGTTCCATAAAAAACAAAAACTCTACGCTACGGCTCCCATTACGTTTATAGCTTGTAGCCGATGGTTGGAATCTATGGCACGCAGAAGCAGCCTGCTGCAAGGACACACCATTACAAATATTCCTAATGCGATTAATACCAATCTGTTCAAACCACGTACCAAGAAATTCGCACGCGAGAAGCTGCACCTGCCTACCGACAAGAAGCTTCTTTTGTTCGGCTCCATGAAGATTACGGACAAGCGTAAAGGAATAGACTACCTGATTGAAGCCTGCAAGTTATTGGCCCAGCAAGAACCTGAGTTGAGCAAACAACTGGGAGTTGTAGTACTGGGAAGTCAGGCCGAACAGTGCAAATCACTTTTCCCCTTTCCTATCTATCCCATGAATTACGTGAGCAATGAAAAAGAGCTGGTAGATATATACAATGCCGTCGACCTCTACGTCACTCCTTCCTTGCAGGATAACCTGCCGAATACCATTGTCGAAGCAATGGCCTGCGGCATTCCTTGTGTAGGATTTAATGTAGGAGGTATTCCGCAAATGATTGACCATTTGCACAATGGCTACGTGGCCCAATATAAATCGGCTGACGACCTGGCCAACGGCATTTGCTGGACACTGACAGAAGGAGACTACGAAACATTAAGTTCCGAAGCGTACCGTAAGGCCGTGACAACCTACTCTGAAGCAACCGTAGCCAGCCAATATATTCAAATATACAACCACATCACCGGAAAAAATGCATAACATTCATCATTTACATCCGAAGTTTTCCATCATCACGGTTACTTATAATGCCGGAGCCGTACTGGAAGACACTATTCAGAGTGTCATCACCCAAACCTACAAGAATGTGGAATACATCATCGTGGACGGAGGTTCCAAAGACAGAACTTTACAAATCGTTGAACAATACAAGGAACATATACATACCGTAATCAGTGAACCGGATAAAGGACTGTATGATGCCATGAACAAGGGAATCAAGCTGGCCACCGGCGATTACCTCTGCTTCCTGAATGCAGGCGACGAACTGCATGAGGACGATACTCTCCAGTTGATGGTGCACTCCATTACAGAGCCCACACTTCCGGATGTGCTGTATGGTGACACAGCCATTGTGGACGAAGAAGGACACTTCCTGCACATGCGCCGCCTGGCTCCTCCAGAAAACCTGAACTGGAAAAGCTTCAAGGAAGGCATGCTCGTATGTCACCAGGCTTTTTTCGCACGACGTGACCTTGTAGAGCCCTACAACCTTCATTATCGTTTTTCAGCAGACTTTGACTGGTGCATCCGAATCATGAAGAAAAGTCAGGTACTTCACCACACTCATCTGGTGCTTATCGACTACCTGAATGAAGGAATGACTACACGCAACCACAAAGCTTCTCTGAAAGAGCGTTTCCGCATCATGTGCAAGCATTACGGTGTAGTATCTACCGTGCTGCGTCATGCCTGGTTTGTCATCCGGGTCCTGAAAACTAAAAAGCGTCCCAGTTAAGTGGCCTGAGCCTCTTCACTGGAACGCCTTTATTTCTTCAAACAAACTTCTCTGCCTGTTTACTTCTTACTTTTCTTTATGGCCAATACAATGGCTGCCAGAATTGCCAGGCCCAATATGCCCAATGCAATGAAAGCAACAGTCTCGGTCACATGGAGTGATTTCGGGTCGAAAGTAAATTCTATCACATGTTTCCCGGCAGGCACATTCATCGCACGCAGAATATAATCTGCACGACCATGCGATACCTCTTTTCCATCAATGAACGAACGCCATCCCGGATAGTAAATCTCAGCAAAGACTACCGTACCGTCCTTCGGAGAGTTTACCTCATACTTCAACGCATTAGGTTCATAGCTGGTCAATACAATCGTACTCAGGCTGTCTGCACCTGCAGAAGCTTTCACTTCGTTCTGGAACTTTTTATCTACCACTGCTACGTGGGCCGGATTTACCTGATGCAACGCTTCTATTTCTTCATTGGCATTGTTCACATACTGCACCTCGTTGACAAACCAGGCATTGCCTAATGCATGAGGATTAAACACCGGAATAGTCTTGCCCTGCTGCAACGGAATGATGAAATAACGTGTATTCAGCATATTCAGCACCGGAGTCAACGTATCGCCTACCTGGCTTAAATCAGCTCCTACTGAGGGTAAAGTCTTATACAGAGCCGTAATTTCACCCTGAATGTGCTCATCAATCATTTCCTGATAACGGCGAAGCTTCGCTGCATGATACCCTCCAATACTTTTGTGCCAGTAAGCTGTATTGTTCTCATTAAAGGTATTGACCGACAGATTCAGCACACGATAATCCAGCGACTTGTCCTGAAGTATCTGCTTGTCTGTTTCCGAAGGTTCCAGGAAAGGCTGCATTTCTGTGCCCTTTGCCACAAACTGCTCGTCATACAGATAGCGTTTGTTTACAGTCCACATATCTACCAAGCAAAGCAAAGCCAGCAAACCAACCAGCAGCTGTGCTTTCAGCTTTCCGGCACAGTATCCCCATAACAACACAGCTCCAATCAATACGACAAAGAAGCTTCTCCAGGCATCCGAAGTAAAGATGGACTTACGTATCTCTTCCAGGTTAATTAAAATCGGAGCCAGCTGATCGGCCGGAATCGCATTCTGCAATGCGTTCATTTCGGCAGAAGACACATACGAAGGGAAGAAGAAACCTGGAGCCAATGCAAACAGCAAAGAAAGACCTCCCGTCAAAGCAAAAGTAATATAGAAAGACTTACGTGATTCATTCCACAACTGCGGACGTTCTACCACTTCCTTTAACGCCATAATGGCCAGCAACGGTATAGTAAATTCTGCAATGACCAAAATAGAAGATACCGCACGGAACTTGCTGTACATGGGCACATAGTCAATAAAGAAATCCGTCAGGCCCATAAAGTTATGTCCCCAGGAAAGTAATATGGAGAATACGGTTCCACCCGCCAATGCCCACTTCATCGGTCCTTTTACGATAAACAATCCCAGAATGAAGAGGAACATGACAAAAGCACCTACATATACCGGACCGGAAGTACCCGGCTGTTCACCCCAATACTGTCCCAACTGACTATACAATCCCATATAGTTAGGGTCGGCCTTCTCCATGGCTTTCTCATTTTGAGCCAAAGGAACAGAAGCACCTCCTTTCACATTCGGAACCAGCAGCGAGAAAGTTTCTCCGATACCATAGCTCCACTGTGTGATGTAGCTTCGTTCCAATCCGCTATTGGTCTGGTTTGCACTGTTCTCCTTTACCAGCTCACTTTTGCCGCGCATGGTCTCCTTACTGTACTCATACGTATGGTACAAATTTGACAAGTTCACACACACGCCCAACAGGCCCGCGATTACCAGTACCACACTGGCTTTGATAAATTGAGGCATCTTCCTCTCCCGCCATGCCATCACTCCATACGCAATGGCCATGAACAGCATGACAAACAAGAAATAGTAACTCATCTGTGGATGGTTGGCCACAATCTGCAAGGCTACAAACAAGGCCGTTACAATCCCTCCAGCCAACAGCTTACCACGATAAGCCAGCACCATACCGGCAATTGTAGGAGGAATATAGGCCAATGCTACAAACTTCCAGATATGACCGGCCGCAATGATGATGAAGAAATAAGACGAGAATGCCCAGATAATGGCACCCAGGGCTGACATCCACACTTTAAAATCAAATGCACGCAAAAGAATGTAAAAACCCAGCAGCATGACAAACACATACCACACGTAAGTAGGCAGGAACAGATGATATACCTGCTGAATCCAGCCTAACGTATCGGTAGAATCATAGCTCGGAGACATCTGGCAGGTAGGCATTCCTCCAAAAATGGAATTTGTCCAGCGCGTACGCTCACCAGTCTTCTCCAGGTATTCACTCATTTCACGTCCAGAACCGATGCCGGCTACCGCATCATGCTGAGCCAGAATTCGTCCTTCATTTACCGCAGGATAGAAATACGCAAACGAAATAAGGGCAAAAAGCACGATTACCACTACATCGGGTAATAGTTTCTTGAACAAGTTCATATTATTCATAATTAATGTTTTCGGCAGGCAAAGATAACACAATACTGCCTGAAAAGTCGTAAATTTGCCACTGAAAATCTTTTTTAACGCATGAAAATAGGAATCATTACGGCCATGTCTTCCGAACAGAAGCAACTGGCTAATCAACTCGAGAACAAGACTGAACGTAAAGAAGGTCCCTTCACCTACATTGAAGGAAACATCAAGCAAAATACCATCATCCTGATGCAATGTGGCATCGGCAAAGTGAATGCCGCTGCCGGAACGGTAGAACTTATCCGCAACTTCCAGCCCGACTGCATCATCAGCACCGGAGTAGCCGGAGGAATCGACACCTGCCTGAAAGTGATGGACGTAGTAGTCAGCCAGCAGATTGTGTACCATGACGTATGGTGCGGCGAAGGCAATGCCTACGGACAGATTCAGGGTCTCCCTACTTTCTTCCAGGGAAATGAAACCCTCTTCCAGTGTGCCCTTTCACTCGATACAGAAACGGCTATCCACGGAGGTCTGATTTGTACAGGCGACAAGTTTATTACCGACCGCAGCGAATTGGACGAAATCAAGCATAACTTCCCGGAAGGACTGGCTGTAGATATGGAATCGGCTTCCATTGCCCAGGTGTGCTACCTCTATCAGGTTCCTTTTATCAGTTTCCGCATCATTAGTGACACTCCGGGAGCCGACAAGCATTTTGAACAATACCAGAATTTCTGGGGGGAAATGGCCGACCGTTCTTTCCACGTCACTGAAACTTTCCTGAAAGCATTACCCAACAAACTATAATCGCTTTATGAAAAAGATACCAAGCTTTACAGTAGACCATATTCGTTTGCAACGCGGTATTTTCGTGTCACGCAAAGATGAAGTTGGAGGTGAAATCGTCACTACCTTCGATATTCGTATGAAAGAGCCTAACCGTGAACCGGCCTTAGGTCCTGCAGCCATCCATACCATTGAACACCTGGCAGCTACTTTCCTGCGCAATCATCCGGTATGGGCCGACAAGATTATCTATTGGGGACCAATGGGTTGCCTGACCGGAAACTACCTGATAGTAAAAGGCGATCTGCAATCCAAAGACATTGCTCCACTGATGACAGAAACTTTCCGCTTCATCGCCGACTATGAAGGTGAAGTGCCAGGAGCCAGTGCAAAAGACTGCGGAAACTACCTGATGATGAATCTTCCTATGGCCAAATGGGAAGCAGCCAAGTTCCTGCATGAGGTATTGGAACAGCTCACCGAAGAAAACTTAAACTATCCGGCTTCCCTATAAAATCAAACCACCTGTTCCAGAAACACGAACAGGCTATCACCTTATCAGATGCCGGAAAACAAAGCGTGCCGGCAGGCGCTTTTCAGACAGCCTGCCGGCACGCTTTCAGTACTTCTTAGGCAGTACTCCAGTACTTTCAAGGAAGTACCGCAGTACAGCTTAAGGAGGATTACTCAGCCTTCAATACCACTTCCGTTCCTTTCAAGAGAGGAGAAGTCAGTTTCACACGAATCTCACCTTTCTCACCTGTAGTCTGAATATAAGCCAGCAAACGTCCATGGAAAGCACGGTGGTGATTATCTGTATAATCACTCATATCTCCGTTATTTGAACCTTCCAGTCCCAACAAGCGTGCCGGACCTTCAATCTGACAAGTTACGTCGTTATCGCCTAATTTTACGATAGTACCTTGTTCATCCACCACTTCGATTGTCACATGTGCAGTAGCCTTATCCGGTGACAAGACTTCCTTATCCACAGTAGCCCGCAAGGCGTATGGACGTCCTGAGGTCTTGATTGCATAAGATGAAAGCACCTTTCCAGTTGCATCACAACCTTCTGCACGCAATTCTCCATCCTGATAAGGAATATCCCAGTAAATGATTCCGCTCTTATCGTCGTAAGGCTTCATCTGACCCACTTCTTTTCCGTTCAGCAACAAACGAGCCTGCGGTGCATTGGTATAACAAACTACCCGAATCAACTGTCCCGGTTCGTAATTCCACAAATCCCATGCATCCATTGATACCCAGTCGTGCTTAGGATACGTACCAACATAAGTCACAGGTTTTTCACTCCAAAGCGAAGCACGGAAATATCCACGGGGTTTAGGGAAGCTGCCAAAGTCCAGCAAACCAGTATACAAACCTCTGGAAGGCCATCTGCCTGATTCACCCAAATAGTCTGTACCCGTCCAGAGGAACTGTCCGAAAATAAACTCCTTGTCGCGTACTGCATGCCAAGCCTCAATTCCCACACCGGTTTCACTACCGTAAATCACACGGTCAGGATAAGTAGCATGATCTTCGTCATAACGGTTTTCCGTATAATTATATCCTACTACATCTACTGCTTCAGGATACTCTGTCTGATTCGACATCACCACTCCGGCCAATGCACCGGTAACAGGACGTGAAGTGTCCACCGCACGAACACAGGCAGCCAGACGCTTCGCAATCTTACCGATACGCATGGCATCCGGGGCATCAGGCTTGTATCCACCGAACATAGGCTGATTAATGGTTGTGCCATCCAAAATAGGGTGAGAATAAGGATCGTTCGGATAGTCTACCTCATTACCGATGCTCCACAAAAATATACAAGGGTGATTCCGGTCACGACGCACCATATCCGTCACATCGCGTTCAATCCATTCTTCAAAGAAATCAAATGTTCCGTCATAGCTTGGTTCACCGACATTCCATCCCTTTATCCATTTCCGTTTCGGGAATTCCCATTCATCCGAAGCCTCATCCATCACCAGGAAGCCCATTCGGTCACATAAATCATACAATACCGGTGCCTGCGGATTATGGCTCATACGGATGGCATTCACACCAATCTCTTTCAGGTTTCTCAGACGACGCTCCCATACTTCAGGAGGAACTACCGCACCCAGCACACCTGCATCATGATGCAGACATACTCCTTTCACCTTCATCCACTTTCCGTTCAAGGCAAATCCCTTGTTGGCATCAAACTTCAATGTACGGAGACCTACATTCGTCGAACTGCCATCTATCCGTTTCCCGTCACAAAGCAACTCTGTCTTCAGCGTGTACAGATAAGGTGCATCCAGATTCCAGCGGCGAGGCTTCTTCACCTTCAATGATATTGTTTCTTTCGCAATACCCTCAGCTTTATCTGCCACTTTCTTACGGCCTTGTGCTACCAACGTACCTTCTGCATCATAAAGTGCCGCAGAAACCTCCAATGCACCAGCAGCCTTCACATGTTTTTCGACTTCCATATCGACTGCCACTACCGCCTGCTTATCGGTCAGCGAAGTAGCGTGCCAGCCTATCCCCCATTGAGCAAAATGAATATCCGGGGCGGAAATCATCCACACATCCCGGTAAATTCCAGAACCGGTGTACCAGCGTGAATCGGCATAACGGCTATGGTCAATACGAACTGCCAGCACATTATCTCCTTCCTTCAAGTAAGGAGTCATATCATACATAAAAGATATGTATCCGTTCGGACGTTTACCGAGCAAGTGGCCGTTCAGATAAACCTCGCTGCGGTTATATGCTCCCTCAAAATAGATGTAGTGACGCGCAGCCTTATCGGTAACTTGAAAATGTTTCCGATACCAGCCTATACCACCCGGCAAATAACCGGTACAGCTTGCCAGTGAAGGAGAAAGCTGTCCTTCTACCGACCAGTCGTGCGGCAAATCAAGTTTTCGCCACTTACTATCGTCATACGATACGGAAATGCTCAGACTATCGTCCGACAAACTGAACAACCAATTCTCATTGAATTTTTTGGCTTCGCCAAAAGATACTTGGGCTTGCACTACAGTACATACCAACAGCCCCAAGAGAATAATAAAAAATGCCTTGTTCTTCATATAACTTTTTTATTTTAGTTCATAGACTACTGTAGTGACACTCTTGGCATCGACATAAATGTCACCATCTTCTGGAACAATTCTCTCCTTAAGATGCTTGGAAGAGCTTGATGTATATATCATAACAGAGGTCGGCTGACTATCCCATCCTTCTCTGCCGTCAATAAGTTTTACAGCCTTATCCGAATAATTTGTATATACTGCTACAATCTTATCCCCTTCAGGCGAAATCCATGCAGAGCCAAAGAAATTCATGCTCTCGTTCATGCTTAAATCCACCCTGACATATCCCGGACGGATAAAACGACTGTAGTTACCCAGTACCCATAGTGTTGGAGCGGCATTGAACGAACCTTCGTCCTTAATATCTCCTGTTTCAGCACCTCCTTGTGGGACCAACGATATAAGCAGGAACCTGTTCTTATGCGGAGCCCAGCGGGTGACATCAATTGAAGTCCAATAACACCATGAAGATACCTGTGCCACTGTCAGGTCATTATGAATCACTCTTGACATGTAAAGAGCAATATCCATCTCTGTAGCAGCATCATAGCCTACAAACTCAGACGAGCTGTATCCGTCGCCCAACATACTCCATTCGCTTTGCCACAATTCAAGACCTGAAGCTATAGCCTTGTTGTGTACATTAAGTCTTACCTGTCTCATTCCGTCCCATGTACCGTCAGTCCAATAGCTGTGACCACATATAAGATTGTTTACATGCTGCAAATCGCCCACATACGCAGAAGAACCAGGAGTAAAGAAAGCGGAAATGACATCGCTTCTTTCCTGCTCATTTTTTACCTTATAAAGATACTCCCAATCACCAGCTTCACCAAGAAGTATATCAGTATTCGACAATCCATTGGCCGTCAGGTTTGCGTCAAGTTCTCTTGCTAACCGAGCTACCTGATTGTTTGTCCATCCACTACCTTCCTGACCACCATCCCAGTTATACTGTGGCTCATTTACCGGAGAGATATGAGTGATATTATATCCATCGTCTGTATAATGTTTGGCAACATCTGCCATATATTTGGCATAATCGTCATAACAGTCATCCTTAAGATTGGTGTTCATCCCACTATTAGAGAATCCCTTTCCATTCTTAGTATACTGAACAAGAGGGCTGTTACTGAAAAGTATGAAGTCAGGCACTCCCATTTCTTTGGCACGATTCATGAAATAACGCTGTCCCTCGCATTTGTTCCAGTCGTACGTTCCATTTTCAGTCATATATGATTCCGCACGTCTTGACTCATCTTCTATTCCACTCGCATCACCTTGTTCAGCCGAACCGGCTCCTAAATTAACACGCCATTGTGATAAACCGATACCTTTGGGCTGTCCGTCCACTATCTCAGAAGAGAAAAGAAGTTCTGTGATAGCATCACGGTGATTAGTCCAATACTTCCCAACATAATTAGGCGACCAACAGTCCGAGGCCCCGAATCCTCTTATTGTCTGATACTTGACAGTAGGATCTACAGATACAATCTTATCGACACTAACTTCCGGAATGTCTTCATCATTTTCAGGATTTGGCACTTCAGAAGTCTCATTATCACTACACCCCACAAGAGCAAGGCAGAAAACCAACGGCAAAAATTTGTAATCAAAAAGTCTCATCATTATTCATATTAAAAATAAGCTGTTGCAAATATCAAATATACCTGCAACAGCTTACAAGATTATAGTATATCAATTAAATATTAGTTCCAACCCGGGTTCTGTTCGATAGAGCCGCCAGACATTGTAATCTCATAAAGAGGTATAGGGAAAATTAAGTCACGGTTTACATCGAATGATATGCCCTTATTGCTGTCCTCACCTTGGTTATTCCATTCAAACGGATCGCGTGTTGCTTCTTCAGTGTTCCATCTTACAAATGAGCCGTTAGGGCCAAGAATACTTGCGATAAGCGGAGTGCCGCTGTCATCTTTCCAACGACGGATATCGTACAGACGGTTTTGCTCGAAAGCAAGTTCCAGACGACGTTCGTGACGGATTGCGTCACGAAGCGCTGTTCCTGTAGAAGTAACAGGGGCTAAGTTCACACGATTTCTTACCTTATTCAATGCAGCCTGCGCATGTGTATCATCGCCTAACTCGTTACATGCCTCAGCATACATCAACAATACATCAGCATAACGCAGAATACGGTGGTTCAACGGACTCTTTGTCTGGTAAAAGTTTTCAGGACGGTCATTCAATGGAATATAATACTTACGTATGATACGTCCTGACTTATGAGCAACAGGATTAATTATCAAACAGTTAGGATCCCATCCGTATTGTTCTGCTAATTTTGCGTGGTCAGTTATAGTACCCTTGTTGTCTTTCAGGATTTTAGCAAAGTCCTCGGCTGTCTCTCCCACAATCTCTGTACATCCAGAAGAAATGATAGTCCACTGACGACGAATATCATCCTCACCGTATGCGGCTTCAAGATTAGCTGTAGGCTGACACCAGCACCAACCGTCGCCAAGAGCAGCACCTGAGTTACGGGCACCAGTTACTGTAGAAAGCGAACCTCCAACGCCCAAAGATTCGTGATATTGATATTGTACTTCAAAAAGACTTTCTATACTATTGTCATGATTACAATCCCAAACCTGACCGAACTCAGGAAGCAAATCATATTCATCTGTCTGTGAATCTTCGCCTGAATAACCAGACTCCTTAACAAGTTTCTGAAGTACATCATGCGCTTCCTGCCATTTTTCCTGATAAAGATACACTTTACCAAGCAAACCTAAAGCAGCTCCACTAGTAGCACGTCCCAGATCAGCTGGAGCATATTCGCTACGTTTGGGAAGAATTTCAGCAGCAGCCTTTAAATCATCTTCAATGAACTTATAAGTATCTTCCAAAGAAGAACGCTTTATACCTATAACTTCTTCAGGCATCATAAAATGAGTTAACAAAGGTACCCCACCGAAGTTTCTCGCCAACTCGAAATAGAAATATCCGCGGAGGAAACGTGCTTCTGCTATCAAACGTTCCTGCAAAGCAGCATCTTCTAGTCCTGCATTAGGGATACGGTCGATAGCCACATTGCAACGTGCAATACCTTTATAACGATACTGCCAAAAGTTGGAGATTACACCGTTGCTTGCTCCATTACCTCTATAGTGAGCCAAAGAAATATAATCAGTCTGATCCTGTGAGGTATTGCCCATCCATGCATCATCACTACACATCTCTGAAAGAAGCCATACTGTATTGGTCTGCCACCAGTCACCAAAAGTGATACTCTGGTAACAACCAGTCAAATATGCCTGACATTCTTCAGCTGTACTGAAGTAAGTATCAAGATTCTGTTTTCCTCGTACCTCCTCTGTCAGGAAGTCCTCACAAGAGGCAAACGTCAGCGAGGCAAAAACTGTTATTATTGATAATATCTTTTTCATATTTATTCAAGAATTAAAATTTTAAGTCTATACCGAACAAGAATGTACGTGGATTAGGATAAGAAGTGTTGTCAATACCAGTCTCGATTACGCTACCATCCATAGCAGGTCTCTCTGGGTCCATACCTGAATAGCTTGTAATGGTAAACGGATTCTGTGCTGAGAATGATATACGCAAACCAGTATCACCTACAAGACTCTTAGGGAATGTATAACCAATCTGAAGCAATTTACAACGAACATAAGAACCGTCTTCTACGTAGAAACTGGATACGCGGCTGTAGTTCTGGTTATAATCGCCATACGACAGACGAGGAATATCATTACTTGTTCCTTCACCATGCCATGCTTTGTCAAATGTACCCGCCCAGACGTTCTGTCCTGCAGTACCTGAGTACATTTCTTTAGTCTTATTATATATATCATTACCTATTGTTCCATAGAAATTGGCGGCAAAGTCAATGTTCTTGTAAGTAAATCCTAAGTTAAAGCCAAGCATCAAGTCCGGATAAGGATTACCAATCCATGTCTTATCATTAGCGTCAAGATTACCATCGTGATTCAAGTCCTTGAAACGGATATCACCCGGCTGGGCATTTGGCTGAACCAATGTTCCGTGTTCATTTGTGTGAGCATAAACTTCTTCCCAATTCTGGAACAAACCATCTGCTACATAACCGTAGAATCTTGAAATCAAAGCGTTATCAATGTTACTGATAATCTGGTCACCGTGGAATCCACCAGTATAGACAGCACCGTCGCCAGAGAATCTGATAGCCTTGTTGCGAACAGAAGAAAGATTCAAGCCAACATTGTAGGTAAAGTCTTTTCCTATCTGGTCGTGCCAGTCAATACCCAATTCCCATCCTTTCGCATTCATACTACCAATATTCATCCAAATCTGGCTGTTCCACTGGTCATACCCCAGTGCAAGAACATTCTGTTTCTGGTAAAGCATATCCTTTGATTTCTTCTGGAAGTATTCGAATGTCACACCAAGTCTGTTTTCAAGGAACGCCATATCAACACCTACGTTCCAGTCTTCCACTGTTTCCCATTTCAAATTGGTATTACCCACAGTACTAATAAAGTATCCGTTAGCCAATACATCATTAAAATAGTATTGTGATTGACCAAGAAGAGTCAAAGTAGCGTCATTGGCAATATTCTGGTTACCTACACGTCCCCAACCTCCACGAAGCTTCAAATCGGAGAATATTTCCTGATCTTCCATAAATTCCTCGCTAGTAATTCTCCATGAAGCCGAAGCAGATGGAAACAACGCATATTTGTTACCTGCTGGGAAACGTGAAGAACCATCAGCACGTAATGAAGCCGTGATGTAATATTTGTTGGCGTAGTTATACATTACACGTCCAAGGAAAGAAACCATAGTGTTGAAAGTAGTAGTACCTTCTGCTGAAGCATTGTCAGGGTTACCTGCGTCAACCTCCTGCATAATATCATCATTGCTTGGCAAGTCACGGCGCAAAGCTTTGGTATTGTACCATGCGTAACGTTCAGCTGTGAAACCTGCCATCGCGTTGAAGTTATGCTTCTCCGCAAATGTATCGGCGTATGTGATAGTATTTGTCCAGTTCCAGTCAAACCATTCCTGTGACTGACGTGAAACTTCGTTCAACTGCTGCTGTTCCTGTTCGTGAAGTCTGAACTCAGGAGTGAAAGAGTCCGAACGGCGAAAACGGGCGTTAGTACCGAACTGAGTACGGAGAGTCAGTTTCTGAATTGGATTAACCTGCAAATAAGCGTTGATAAGAGCACCCATCTCACGTGAATTAGCATTTGAACGTGCTATGGAAGCTACAGGGTTCCATGTTTCATTGTTATATGAACGCTGGTATCTGTTATACTCATTGTCATCCCATTCTTCCTTAGGACGATAAACTGGAGTAGTAGGGTCCATAGACATTGCCGAACCGAACTGATTAGGAGTATCGTCCCAAGATTCCATACGTGGAGCTATATCAACCCCCATCTTTACATACTTGTTGAATGTATATTCGGTATTCAAACGGATGTTAATTTTATCCCAATAACCATAATCAAACTGAGAGTCGTTACGATAGTATCCCAAGCTGAAGTTATACACCAGCTTATCTGTACCGCCTGAAACACTGAGAGCGTAGTTCTGAACCATAGCAGTCTTGTTGACTACTGTATCCCACCAGTCTGTACCGCCAGGATTTGTAGTGGCACCAGTATCATTCCAGTTAGATACTGAGCCATCGTTAGTATAACGGGCGTTATATACTTCTTTATATTCTGCAGGACCTGCTACCTTAGGTTTTGCGATATTCTGAAAGCCTACTGAGGCTGTAAAATTAACATTTGCCTTTCCTGACTGACCCTTCTTTGTTGTAATCAAGATTACACCATTAGACGCACGTGTACCATAGATAGCTGCTGCTGACGCATCCTTCAAGACTTCCATTGACTGAATGTCGTTACTGTTCAGGAAGTTGATATTATCGCCCACAGGCATACCGTCTACTACATAAAGCGGGTTACTACCGTTAACTGTGGTTACACCACGAATCAACACCTTTGGAGCTGTACCAGGACCACCACCACTGGCTACCTGTACACCGCTTACTTTACCCTGAAGCGCATCCATCGCATTACCTGTAACACTCTGTGTGATTTCCTCACCCTTTACAGTAGCGATAGAACTTGTCAAGTCGCTTTTCTTTACGGCACCGTAACCGATTACCACGACTTCGTCAAGTAATTCTGACGCTTCTTTCAACACCACATTAATAACTTTCTGACCGTTCACTTTAATTTCCTGTGTATCGTACCCTATTGAAGAAAATACAAGTACAGCATCAGTCGCTACATTATTTAATATATAGTCACCATCCAATCCAGTGATTGTACCGGCACCAGCACCTTTAACCTGTACAGTTGCACCAATCATCGGTAGCTTATCGGAAGCTGAAGTTACCGTTCCTTTAACGGTTATAGTCTGTGCATAACCACAAATAGAAAGCAGCATCAGACATAAAACTAAAAATTGTTTCTTCATATTTTATGATTATTGGTTAATTAATTAGCTGGAACAATCTTGCCTCTACCTAAATGAGCATCAAATTCAAATCTGTAGTTTCCTGCATTTGTAACAGTCGGACTAATCCAGTTGTCATTTACGGCAGTACCATCTTCCCACTGTCTGTTTGTACCTTCCCAATTAGGATTAACATCATTCTTCTTACTGAAATAGCCGAACTTTTCTGGATTATCTGAATTATCGCAACGCCATTCTACATGGTCCCACCATCCGTCAGGATGATTATTTGATATAATGAAGTTCAAGTCTTCACCAGCACCCAAAGACCAAGTCTCACCTTCCGCAGGATAATAGAACAGATGCGGATTGCTTTTATCCTGAACGAACAGATGATTTCCTGCATCCTGAGGAGAACTACCCCAACCAATGTAGAATTCAATGAAATCAGCTTCATTTCCATTCTCCCACCGGTCGAAACATTTCTCACCATATACGTAATGTCCCATAGGATTTGTTGCCTCATCAACTGTATAAGTAGTTACTGTATAAGTCAGCATCAATATATCAAGAGTAATCTCATAATATACATTAGGAGTATTCAAAACGAATGGTTCAGCCAAATCAGGATCATTCAGAAGTTTAGTATTGTCTGCAGGATCCAAGCCATAACAAACAGGAGAGAAATTAGACTTGTCAGAGAGGAAGTAAATCTCTGTTCCTGCAGCCTTATTATAATAACGTGCCTTATACTGGTATTCACCTGTGTGGTTAATCACCATAGGAACACCGAACACGTCACTTGTAAGAGCCGCTACATCACCTTTAGGTACATCTGCCAAATACATCTTAGGGAAGTCCACAACGTCTGTCACGGATATTGTACATGAAATTGTATCAGCCTTTTCTTCTTTGTCTGTCACAATTAGAGTAGCCTCATAGTCCTTCTTGACAGCTGGCAAATCTATAGTCCATGTATATGTCGAACTCGTCAAACCGCCTAAATCGATTGTCTGATCCTCGTAACCTACAGCACCTTCAATATCCAACTGCAATGATTTAAGGCCACGGTCATCAGACATCTCAAGTTCCATCACGTATGGTTCAACTGTGAATGTACCATCTTCAGTCTCTTCCAGAATCATTGGAATCAATCCACCTTCTGACGGACCTTTAACGAATACAGGGATTTCAAAATCACCATCCATTGTTATCAACACATCCTGTGATGTTTCGCGACCACCAACATCCACTACAGTTACCTTCACAGTGAACTGCTCGCCCAATTCATCAGCCGCCAATGCGAATGAATAGCTCAAATCATACGTTTTCTTTGGTTCACCATAAATCTCAATAAGATCGATAGTCTTATTCAGATACAAGTCTTTACACTCCAATCTGATAAAAGAAATACCATCTTCGTCAGTAAGAGTTCCTTCAATAGTGAAGTCATGACCCGCACCACTCCGAATATGGTCAGCTTTTAACTCTGCAACAGGTGATTGTCCGTCGACATCTGCATAACCATTATCATCGCTACATCCTGTTACAAAGACCCCTGTGGCAAAAAGCGCACAGAGCAAAGAAACTTTTAAGAATCTTGTCCTCATAATTATTAGTATTTATGATTAAACATTATATTTTTCGAAAGCAAAATTACAGATTATTTAAATTATTAACATCTATACATCATTCAATGACCGACTATAAATCGCTCATTGCATGATTTACATCCTTATAATTCAATAAATATTACTATTTTTGAATCTACCAAAATAAACAATATGAAATATCTTTTTACTTTTGTCCTTTGTATACAAATTCTTTCCAGCTATGGTCAGCAGTATACAATTAAAAAGCTTGGATTAGAGAAAAAACTATCCAACAGTTATATCATTGACATTACAGAAGACAAAAACGGATATCTTTGGTTTGCAACTGAAGACGGACTCAATAAGTTAGAAGGTGGATTATTCAGTTCCTATTATAAAAAAGATAATAGTAGATCACTTAATCTGACAGGAAACGAGTTGAACTGCCTGTTAGATGACCCTCAAGACCCAGTGTTATGGATTGGTACCCAGCGTGCTGGATTAAACGCATTCAATTATCAAACCAATCAACAAACTGTTTTCTTACATGATGAAAACAATCCATATAGTATTGCCACAAATGATGTAACAGATCTGGCAGTTGCAGCAGATGGTAATTTATGGGTTGCAACTTATTGGAGAGGAGTAGAATATCTAGATAAAAAAACCGGGAAATTTACACACTACAACCAGCAAACAGTTCCAGGTCTTCCAAGTAATACCGTTTGGACTCTGGTAGACGACCACAAGGGGAACTTATACATAGGTCATGCACAACACGGAATGAGTATTCTCTCGATTAAAACCAAGAAAATCAAAAACTTTACTTATAACAAACTGGACGATATAACAATACCAAGCAATAATGTCCAATGCATATTCAAAGACAATACTGGAAATCTATGGATTGGTACAGAAAAAGGATTAGCCCTATATAATCCAGAAACAGAGCACTTCATTAGAATAGGAGAACAAGAATCTCCTCTTACGCACCGAATATACGACATCCAACAATTCAATGAAAATGAATTATGGGTAGCCACTGAATTTGGAGGAATTGTCATTATCAATCTTTCCAAGAGTTTGTTTAATACAGCCGAAAGCATACATTATATCCAGGCTGGAGATAATGAATATTACTTAAATAATTCAACAGTACGCTGTCTGTACCAAGACTCACATCAAAATATCTGGGCTGGAACATGGGGAGGAGGTGTCAATTTTCTTAGTTCCAATACCACTCTGTTTAAATCGTTCAGTTATTCACAAAATTCATCTGAAAGTAACCTAAGTTCTCATATTGCCAGCGCTGTATGCCTTGACAAGCAGAACAATTTATGGGTTGGTACAGATGGAGGAGGAATTAATGTAATAAAAGCAGGGAAAAGAACAGCCACTTACACCAAAAATGCAGGAAAACTTAGTGGCAACTCCATACAGACAGCCTTATGCGATAAACAAGGTAATTTATGGTTTGGTATATTTAATGGAGGAATTATGTTTTATGATTCGCACAAACAAACATTTCACCAGATTTTTCCAGAAGAGTATGCTACTCAAGACGTCCGTTCACTTTATGAAGACAAAGAAGGTATTATCTGGGTAGGAACCAGTAATGGCGTATTCCAAATAGAAAGAAATAGTAAAAAGATTCGTCAACATACACATATTCCAGATAATCTTGTACGCACTGTCATTAAAGACAAAAAAGGACAAATATGGGTTGGAAGCTTTGGAAGCGGAATCTTTCTGTATTCTTCAGACTGGAAACCATTAAAAAGCTTTAACACCTATCTTAGCTTCCCGTCTAACACTATCAATCAGATTTATGAAGACTCAAAAGGTTATATATGGGCTGCTACAGGAGAAGGATTAGTACAATTTGAAAACAAAGCTCCCTGGAAATACAAAGTCTACCAGCGTAATGAAGGATTAGCCAATACCTTTATTTGGGCTATCGAAGAAGACGAAAACCAGAACATCTGGTTCAGCACGAACCAAGGAATCAGCTGTTTTGTCCGAAATGAAGGAAATATCTATAATTACGATTTCAGAGACAATATTCCGATGGCAAGTTTTATTGGAAGAAGTGCCTGTAAAGACAGAAATGGAGTTATGTATTTCGGATCAACCAACGGACTTTGCTATTTTACTCCCAGCTATATTCTGGAAAAACGACAAGCTCCCAAAGCCATTATTGGAAAAATAACGGTTTTTGAACCTCTCATCGCCGAGAATAGCAATGAAACAGAAATTCCTTTAATTAACAAAGAGAGTGTACGGTTAAAACACCTGCAAAACAATTTCAATATTTCATTCAATATACAGGATTACTCGCTGAATGAAAGAGTGGAGTATGCCTATATGTTAAAAGGGCTGGAGAACGCATGGTATACGGTAAAAGAACCCAATAACGTCACATTCCGTAACCTACCACCCGGAAAATACGAGTTCTTAATTAAGACCCGTATCCGCAATCAGGAATGGTCAAACGAAATATCATCCATTGAAATTATTATTGCTCCCCCATTATGGCTTTCCTGGTGGGCAAAATTGCTTTATGTATTCTGTGCTGTAGGACTTCTTTTCATTGGACTATGGGCGTACAAACGTAAACTGAACCTGGAGTATCTGTACGAATCAGAAAAGAAAAGCCACGAACAAGAACAAGAACTCAATGATGAACGTCTGCGTTTCTATACCAATATCACCCACGAACTACGCACGCCATTGACATTGATTTTGGGACCACTGGAAGACTTGGTGAAAAGCAATACACTTTCCAGCAAAGATCACCATCGAATCTCTGTCATCCATCAAAGTGCCGTACGACTATTGAATCTGATAAACCAGATATTAGATTTCCGAAAAACAGAAACACAAAATAAGAAGCTTTGTGTCACAAAGGGGAATCTAACCAACGTAATCTATGAAACCGGACTGAAATACAAAGAACTAAATAACAAACCAGAGATTCAGGTCCTGATAGAAGCAGAAGATGAAAATATGGTATTGTTTTTTGACAAAGAGATCATCACTATGATTCTGGACAACCTGATTTCCAATGCAATAAAATACACAGAAAAAGGATATATCCGTATCCGCGCTGAATGGATTACAGAAAATGGTATACGATATGCACAACTTTCTGTAGAAGATACCGGATATGGAATCGGACAAGAAGCACTGACACATATCTTCGAGCGCTATTACCAGGAAAGCGGAGAACATCAGGCTTCTGGAACAGGTATCGGCCTGGCCTTGGTAAAGAATTTAGTAAAATTACATGAAGGAGATATTCAAGTAAAAAGTTTGCCCGACATCGGCACTACATTCTACCTACGCTTGCTGGCTGAAAACACCTATCCTCAAGCATTACACGGAGAAGATATGCATGCCGGAAAGCAAGATGTCAAAGAAAAGTACATTGAAAAGCTGGAAATCAGCGACCCAGACAGAAATGCGCGTCCTATCATTTTAGTGGTAGAAGACAATGCCGATATACGCGACTACATTGCAGACTCATTTACAGATTTATATGAGGTAAAAACAGCAGCCAACGGTAAGGAAGGACTACAAATAGCCACAGAATGTATCCCTGATATTGTAGTCAGCGACATCATGATGCCAGTAATGAATGGAATCATGATGTGTCAGAAACTGAAAGCAGACATGCGTACCAGTCACATTCCGGTTATTCTGCTGACAGCAAAAGACAGTATCACCGACAAAGAAGAAGGCTATCAGGCCGGAGCGGATTCCTATCTGACAAAGCCCTTCAGCGCCAGCCTGCTGCAAAGTCGCATCAGCAACCTACTGACACAAAGGAGATTACTATCAGAACGGTTTGCTATCCGTCCTGAAAAACCGGAAAAACAAAGTATGGAGAAAAAAAGAGCTATTATTACAGAATCTATGAACAAACTGGACAAGGCATTCATGGACAAGATTACGAATGCCATCACCGAAAGCCTAGCCACCTCAGAAAACGTAGATATTACCGTACTTTCCAATGTGATGTGCATGAGCAGTTCTACCCTCTATCGCAAGGTAAAAGCACTTACCGGTATGTCCACCAATGAATACATCCGGAAAATTAAAATGCAACTTGCCGAAAAGTATCTGCTGGAAGGAAAATATTCGATTTCAGAAATCGCATTTAAGGTAGGAATCAATAGTAGCGTATATTTCCGTCAATGCTTCAAGGAGGAATTCGGAATGTCTGCTTCTGAGTATTTAAAGCAATTGACAGGACAATCCATTGATGAAAAAACTGATGAAAAATAGGCCGTAAACCACATTAAAAAAGCGGCCGCTTTCACGAGGAAAACAGCCGCTTTCAAACATTATATCAGATTTCTATTTTATTCTGCTTCACCAGCCTGTTTCGGCATCTTATGACCCATTGTCAGGTAAGCTACCGGAGCAGCTACGAACAATGAAGACAATGTACCGATTACCACACCCAGAATCATGGCGAACGCGAAGCTGCGGATGCTGTCGCCACCCAGAATGAAGATACTCAGCAACACAATCAAGGTACTGAAAGAAGTGTTGATGGTACGGCTCAAAGTGGTGTTCAGCGAATCGTTGAACAATTGCGTACGGTCACGTTTCGGATACAAGCCGATGAACTCACGCACACGGTCGAAGATAACCACCTTATCATTGATAGAATAACCGATTGCAGTCAGGATGGCTCCGATGAATGTCTGGTCTATTTCCAGAGAGAACGGCATCCATCCGTGACACAAGGAGTATGCTCCGATAATCAGCACAGTATCTACCGTCAATGCAACCGTAGCACCAATACTGAAGGCAATGTTGTTGAAACGAACCAAGATATACAGACCAATGGCAATCAAGGCCAGTACCACTGACCATACGGCGGAAGTCTTAATATCGTCGGCAATGCTGGGACCTACCTTCTGGGAACTGATGATAGAACCTCCGGCACGGTTATCGCGGTCGATGAAGATTTCCAGTGTGGTACCTTCTCCCAACAGGTTACCTTCCTTCAACGCATTGTAAAGGAACTCTTCGATTTCGGCATCGATTGTAGGAGAATCTTCATTGATACGGTAGTTGGTAGTCACACGGATTGTTTTACCGTCTGTACCCAAAGCAATAGCCTGTACGTTTGCATCACCCACTTTCGGCTGCAGCAAGCTACGTACTGTTTCAGGCTGTACAACCTGTTCAAACTGAACTACGAAGTTACGTCCACCGGTGAAGTCGATACTCTGTGCAAGACCACGTACAAAGAATGAAATGATGCATACCACAATGATGATTCCCCAGACAGTGAACGAACGTTTCGTAATACCCATGAAGTTATAGTGTACATTCTGCATCAGGTTCTTTGAAAGACCAGTAGTGAATGTCAGGTTCAACCACTTGTCTTTGTTCATAAAGTGCTCATAAACCAGACGGGTCAAGAACACAGCCGAGAAGAACGAGCAGAGGATACCGATAATCAAGGTAGTGGCAAAACCACGAATCGGACCAGTACCGAAGTTAAACAGGATGATACCTGTAATGATAGAAGTCAGGTTCGAGTCGAAGATGGCAGAGAAGGCATTCTTGTAACCTTCGGCCAGGGCCTGCTTGGTTCCCTTTCCTGCACGAAGCTCTTCTTTCGTACGTTCGTAAATCAATACGTTCGCATCCACGGCCATACCCAGTGACAATACCATACCGGCGATACCGGACATCGTCAAGGCAGCCTGGAATGACGAGAGGATACCCAGCGTGAAGAAGAAGTTGATGAACAGCGCACCGTTCGCCACCATACCCGGAATGAGTCCGTACATCACGCACATATAAAGCATCAGGGCAATCAGAGCCACGATGAAAGACACAATACCCTGGTTAATAGATTCCTGACCCAGAGACGGACCCACGATGTCTTCCTGTACGATGCGTGCAGGAGCAGGCATCTTACCGGATTTCAATACGTTGGCCAAGTCTTTCGTCACTTCCGGAGTAAAGTTACCGGTAATCTGCGAGTTTCCTCCGGTGATTTCAGAGTTTACACGCGGAGCACTGTATACATATCCATCCAATACGATAGCGATTTCCTTACCGATGTTCTTCTTGGTCAAGGCAGCCCAACGACGAGAACCTTCTGTATTCATAGACATGCTTACGCAAGGCTTATTGAACTGGTCGTATTCATCTTTTGCATCAGTTACTACATCACCTTCCAGCGGTGCACGACCGTTACGTTCTGTCGACTTGATAGCATACAATTCGAAGATACGTCCTGTCTTGTCCATATCCGAAGCTTTCACACCCCACATCAGTTTCAAGTCGCGCGGCATTACTTCCTTCACAGCTTTCATGTTCAAGATACGGTTTACATCAGCAGTATCCTTATAGTCGGCATAACCAACGATACAGCCTACACCGCTCTGGTTCAGCTGCAGTACAGCCAGCAACGGATGTTCTTTCTTCAGTTCCTCAATATTTGTATTAGAAGCAGTAGCAGTTTCACCCTTCAATGCAGCAGCCAGACTATCCTTTGCAGATACAGCAGAAGCCTCAGCTACAGCAGTTGTATCAGCTTCTACCATTGCAGAATCAGCAGGAGCATCTGCATTCAGCAGGCCACGTGCGCGGTTATCAGCAGAAGCCAATACCGGAACGATGTCTTTTGCTTCAAATGTTTCCCAGAATTCCAGGTTAGCAGAACCCTGTAAAAGTTTTCTCACACGTTCCGGTTCCTTGATACCCGGCAATTCCACCATGATACGGCCCATTTTGCCTTCCAGTGTCTGGATGTTCGGCTGAGCTACACCAAAACGGTCAATACGTGTACGCAAAACATTGAATGAGTTGTCAACAGCAGCACTCACCTCTTCACGTAATACTTTTTCTACTTCAGCGTCTGTACTACGGGTATTTACTTTATCCTTCAACTGCTGAGTTGCAAACAGTTCGGCAAGCTTGCCTTCCGGTGCCAGTTTCTTGTATTCTCTGATAAACAGCGTAATAAAGTCTTCCTGGCTGTTAATTTGCAATTTTGCAGCTTCTGCTACAGCTTTATTGAAAGCTTCATCCGGTTTGTTGTCGGCCAACGCCTTCACTACATCTGGTACAGAAACTTCCAGAATGACGTTCATACCACCTTTCAGGTCCAAACCCAACCCGATTTCCATCTCACGGCATTGTTTCAGCGTATAAATCCCCAACCACACCTTCTGATTCTGCATGGAATCCAGGTAATGTGCCGAACCTTTCGGGTCCTCAGCCGCCTTGTTCATCTGATAACGTGTAACGAATGAGAACGAAAGATAAAAAGCACACGCAAGGGTCAGTAATACCGCAAAAACCTTTACAAATCCTTTGTTTTGCATGTTACTTTAGTTTATTATATTTACTTTTAAAATTTGATACGTTTATTCAAGGTTGCAAATATAGTTTTTTTTTCATTTATATGCGGAAAGGATTGTAAATATTTAAGGCTTAGAGCCTAAAAAAGGGAGTACAGCTTGCAAAAATGAAGCTATACTCCCTCTTTTAGTTATACTCTGTACAGATTTTTTCTGCTATCCGGACATTTTATTTCAATCCGCGAGTCTTCAGCAACGCATCCAGGCTGGGCTCTGCCCCACGGAAGGTTACATACAGTTTCATCGGGTCGTCTGAACCACCTTTTTCCAGAATGTTTTTACGGAAAGAAGTTGCGGTAGCCTGGTCGAACAAGCCATGTTCCTTAAATGCTTCAAAGGCATCTGTATCCAGACGTTCAGCCCAGATATAGCTATAATAACCAGCTGCATAACCACCCATGATGTGGTTGAAGTAAGTAGAACGATAACGAGGCGCAATCTGCGGGATCAATCCCAATTTGTCCATCAACTGCTTTTCAAACTGAAGCACGTCGAATCCTTCCATCGTTGTCAGGCAGTGCATTTCCATATCCAGAATGGCAGCTGCCAACAGTTCTGTAGTCATAAAGCCCTGGTTGAACAATGCCTGATTTTCAATCTTGGCAATCAGAGAATCAGGGATAACCTCACGAGTCTGGTAATGTTTCGCATACATTTTCAACACTTCAGGTTCTACAGCCCAATGCTCCATAATCTGTGAAGGAAGTTCCACGAAATCCTGAGCTACAGACGTACCAGACACACCTTTGTACTTACACTGAGTCAGCAATCCGTGCAATGCATGTCCGAACTCATGATACATGGTGCGTGCTTCATCGATTGTCAGCAGAGAAGGAAGGTCACCTGCCGGTTTGGTAAAGCTGGCCACATTATAAATCAACGGACGGACACCTTCCTGCTGCTCACGGAAGTTACTCATCCAGGCACCGCTCCGTTTGCTGGCACGAGGCATGTAGTCGCTATAGAACACGCCTAACAGTGAACCGTCAGCATCCTTCACAATGTAAGTCTTCACATCCTTATTATATACAGAAATAGAATCACAAGGAGTCAAGGTAATGCCATACAGTTTGTTGACTACCGTACACAGTCCATTGTGTACATCTTCCTGACTGAAATAAGGCTTGATGGCATCTTCATTCAAATCATATTTTTCCTGACGAAGCTTTTCAGCGTAATACCACCAGTCCCATGCTTCCAGTTTCTCACCTTTTCCTTCACGGTCCATAATTTTCTGCAACTCAGCAGCTTCTGCTTTGGCATTCTTGATAGAATATTCCCACAGGCCATACAGCAGGTCAAGTGCATTCTTCGGGTTCTTCGCCATGTTGTCAGCCAACTGATACTCTGCGAAATTGTTGAATCCCATCAGCTGTGCCTTTTCCAGACGAAGAGCAAGCACCTTTTTCAGCACTTCCTTGTTGTCATTGGCATTGCCACGGTTACCCAGGCTGGTATATGCCTGATAGATATTCTTTCTCAGTTCACGGTTCTGAGCATACTGGAGCAATGGAGTACGGCTGGATTCTTGCAAGGTAAATACCCATTTACCGTCTTTTCCATGTGCCTTGGCTTCCTGTGCAGCCCCTGCAATGACTGCATCCGGCAGACCGGCCAAATCTTCTTTCTTATCTACCACCAGCAGATAATCGTTGTTGTCGGCCAACACATGATTACCGAACTCAATGGTCAGTGTAGAAAGCTGCTTGTTGATTTCACGCAGACGTTCCTGTTTCTGGGCATCCAACCCTGCACCAGAGCGAACAAATTCTTTATAATATTTATCCAGCAAATAATGCTGTTCGGTAGTCAGCTGAATTTTTCCAGCCTCTTCCTGAGCATGAACGGCAGCCACCCTCTTATATAAATCCTGATTCAGGAAAATATTGTCGCTGTGTTCAGACAGCATCGGAGCAATCTTTGCTTCCAGCGCCATCATTTCGTCATTGGTATCTGCTTCTGTCAAAGCAAAGAACACACCGCTCACACGAGCCAGAATCTCCCCGCTGTTGTCCAGCGCCACAATCGTATTTTCGAAACTCGATTCCTCCGGATTTTCCACAATAGCCTTGATTTCTTCATTCTGCTGTTCAATACCTTTCAGGAAAGCCGGCTCATAATGTTCCACCTTGATACGGTCAAAGTCAGGTGTTCCATAAGGGGTTTCAAACTCAGACAGGAACGGATTGCCCGTGTCTGCCACCTGCTGCCCGCAGGCACATACCATACAACTCATAGCTGCTGCAAAAATTAAATTCTTCATCTTTTATTTATTATCAGGTTATAACTTCTCTACCAAACACCACAGCGGATAATGATCAGATGCCGAAATGGAATTGTCCACACGACATTTCAATACTCTAAATCCCTTGCTCACAAATAAATGGTCTATGCGGAAATACAGAAAATTCCGGTTATACGAGAATCCCGGCCCCCAACCGGCCTCACGGTAAGCATCCGTCAGTCCTTTCCCAATGGTATGATGTGCATACGAAATTGGAGAATCATTAAAATCGCCGCATACCAGCAGATACTTACCCGACTGTCGAGAAATTACCTGTGCCACAGAATCGGCCTGAGGGGCACGAATAGCTACAGCATCGGCCAGTTTACGCAGAAGATATTTACTATCCGATTTTACCTTCTGTTCATTAGGCGATTTAAGCAAGCCCTCATAAAGTTCCTTGTCATGTGCATCTAGTTTATTTGATTCCAAATGATTACATACCAGTGACAGCGTATCTTCTTTCATCTTCAGCTGAAGCAAGAAGCTGGCATTATTGGCACTTACATACGGAATCCGCTTCACTGAGACAATAGGGAAACGTGACAAACAAACCATTCCGTTCTCATTGGAAGCCCTAAGCAGACACCGATAGGGATACATTGGGAAAACTTTTTTTGTTTTTTGCTCATCCCATAAATATTCTTGCAGACAAACCACATCCGCATCACTCTCCTGAATGTATCGTCGTAAAGGATACCCCTCCTCTTCCGTATCTCCCTGCATGTGCATCACATTATAAGTCAGGAACTTCATTACCTCGCCGTCTGCCTCATCATCTCCATCTTTAAATGGAGTATATGTCAATACAGCTCCTCCTCCGAGCAACAAAAAAGCAAGAGGAAGACACGCTAACTTCCTGCAATGAAACAGCCACACTACTACAAAACCCAGCATGGCGAGTAAAAAGAAAGGAAAAAACAATCCTGCACAAGCAAATACCGGATGAGTTACCGGCGACACAAGTGGACTGTAGGCACAACATAAAAATCCTACCCCGACAATCAGGTTTGCCAGAATCAGCACACCTCTAAATGTATGTTTCCAAATACTCATTTCTTACTTGCATCAAATAAGCTTTTCTTCTCATCGTCTGTCAGACTGTTATAGCCCGACTTACGCAATTTGTCCAGAATCCGGTCAATTTCTGCCTCACGTTCCTTTTTCCGGGCATTGTATTCATAATCCGCCTGACGTCCTCCGTAGTGCACCTTCATCTTGGGCTTACGCTTCACCGGACGTCCCAAGCCTGCAAACCAGTCGCACACCAGGTTTATCCATTTCGTGGCATCATGACCGCTCTGCAATCCTGCAGCAAACCACCATCCGGCCAGTGCTCCACCCAGATGTGCAATGTGCCCGCCTGCATTCTCAGAAGTCATGAACAGCAAATCAAGCGCCACCATAAACAGAGCCACATATTTCAGGCGTACCGTACCGATAAACAGGAACTGTACCGGATAATTCGGTTCACGCACACTTACCGCCACCACAATGGCCAACACAGAAGCCGAAGCACCCAACAAATAGGAAGAATACACGACATCCTGAAAATAAGGAAACACATTATATGCCAGCATATAAAGCAAGCCGCCGCAAATACCTCCCAGAAAATAAAGTCCGCGCAAGTGCTTCGACGAGAAAAAAGCCAGAAACAGACGACCGAACCAGAACAGCCACAGCATATTAAACAAGATGTGCAGCACACCGGCATGCATGAACATGTAAGTAATCAATGTCCAGGGTCTACGGATAAAAGTTTCCGTCCATGCCGGCAGTTCCAGATAATTCATCCACGGTGAAGCAAGCACATTGAATAAGGTCAGAAAAATCTGTACCAGTGTCACCACCAGAAACACCGCCACGTTCACATACACCAGACGCAGCACAATGTCTCCCTGCTGAAACTTTCTTTTCAAATCAGTAATAAATCCGTCCGCCGCCATTTTTCTTTCTCCAATAAACAATCAGTATCAAGCCGAACAACATACCTCCCAAATGAGCGAAATGGGCTACTCCGTCGTTGCTGCCCAGTCCTAAAAGCAACTCCAGCACGGCATATCCAATTACGAAATACTTCGCCTTGATAGGCATCGGTATCGGGAAAACAAACATCTGACTGTTAGGAAACAACATACCGAATGCCAGCAAAATGCCATACACCGCTCCCGAAGCACCTACGGTAGTCAACTGGTTCAGAAACGCATCCATAGGAATGATACCCAGTCCCGTGTTGACCGAATCGTAATTCGACCATACGGTCAGATACTCCACATACTGCACCACTTCCTGAATCAGACCGGCGCCAATACCACAAATCAGATAATACGTCAGGAAACGTTTAGGTCCCCATACCTGTTCCAGTACCCGTCCGAACATCCATACCGCAAACATATTAAAGAAGATATGCGAGAAATTGGCATGCATGAACATGTAAGTGATAAGCTGCCCCAGGTTAAAATCCGAAGCCAGGAAAAAGTGAAGCCCCAGCATATTCTCTATATCCACTCCGTATTTTCGGGCCACAAACATTCCGAAGAAACAGAGCACATTGATAATAAGCAGGTTTTTCGTTACTGTTGGAAGATTATTCATATTGTTAAATCATTGATTCAGTTACAAATGTACAACATAAAATCGGGTTTGAAGGAATATGTATCCTTAAATTTCATTGAACGTACGCACCGAGTCACGCAGCACCAGCAAGCTTTCCGGTCCCATATTGAACAGCAGGTCAATCACACTGAGATTAGGCAGAAAGCCCAGCTTCTGGTCAAACACCTGATAATAAGGCTTGGGAAAGAAGGCCTTGTCCGCCTCCCGATAATCCCGTTTGGGGTGAATCAGTTCCCGGAAATCATCGGCACACTCCACTTCCGGCATGTATTCCTCGGTAGGTATCAGGCGAGGTTCCATGTCAATCTGCCGGCACACCCACTCACACAGTTCCAGATTAAAGTCAAACAGAAACTCATATTTTTGCTCAAAGAACCGGTGAAACTCATCCGCATAGTAATCAAAGAAAGGACTATGCTTGTAAGCGGCTACAAACGCATTCCAGTGCACATGCCGCCAGTTGCCATGGTCTGAAATACGTACGTCCTTCATCACACACTTCAAGTCGTCACTCTTTTCCGTCGGAATGGTCAGTACCAACGGCCCGTCGGCCGATGCAATCACACACCGGTTACGGTAAGTCTGCTTCATGTAGTGGTCATAACGCTCCACACGCACCGAAGGATAAGCAAAAAGTTTGGTATAATATTCTACGGGAGCCAGATAGGCCGACCCCAAAATCACTTCATTCTTCATTCTTTCTTAGTTTATGTCATTGCACCCGCTGCCAGAAGCGCCCCTTCCGCGAAGAGTACCAGATGCGCCAGGCCTTCCCTATCAGGTGGTCCTCCGGTACGAACCCAAATAAGCGGGAGTCACAAATATTCACCGGATCATTGGAAGCCACCCAATAATAATCCTTGCTAAACGTATAAGTCTCCACGGGCTTTCCTTTCACATACAACGTATCACGGAGGATTTCCGCAGGCTGGTGTTCATGTGCCACAATCGTATTGCAGAGCAAAGTCACATTCCAGGGATACACCTTCACCGGAACGCCTTTTGCCGGAATCACATACGGATGCACTTCCGTACGGTTCTTTTCATCCAGCGGCACAAGCGGAATCCGCCCCTCCAGTTTCTGCGAAATCAAGTAATATTCATATTGGCTGAAACTCCGTATATACCCCCCGTCGGAAGTATATCCGGCCAGCGTATTTCCTTTGATACCTAGCACCGACAGCACGGTCAGCATCAAATCTTCCGAGGATACCGGATAAGCATACAGCGATTTAGCGTCCGGACTGAGCACCTCTCCGCCCACACTGTTCAGGTCGGCATCCAGCATCAGCGTATCTCCCGGCGTGCCGATACAGCGGCTGATAAACAGCTCTCTCCACTCTATCCCTCTCTCCACCTGCTGGGGATGAGGATTATTGAACAAGAGAATATCCCCCTTCTCCGCGCGCGAAGATGCCAGCCGATGATAGCCGAAAAGCGAACAAAAAGGCAAACGCAGCCCGTAGCTCCACTTGTTGACCAGAATCCGTTCTCCCTGATAAAGAGAATTTTCCATCCCGGAAGAAGGAATTACACAAGTCGTCACAAGCAGGGTCCGCACCAGCCATACGGTCAACACCGTCAGGCCGGCCGCTCTCAACCACCACCATCCGGACTTTCCTTTGTTCATAGATTATTTAATGGAATCCACAAACTTAAACAGACGGTTCCAGCGAATCTTTCCGTCAAACCAGCCACGATCCTGATTCAGCGACAGCCAGATAAAAATAGGTTTACCCACAATGTGGTCTTCCGGCACAAACCCCCAGAAACGTGAGTCGGCCGAATTATGACGGTTGTCACCCATCATCCAGTAATAATCCATCTTGAAGGTGTATTTCGTCGTTTCCTGTCCGTTGATGTAGATTTTTCCGTCTTTCACCTCCAGGCTGTTGCCTTCGTAGTTCTTGATCGGACGTTCATACATCGGCAGGTTATCCAGTGTCAGGTCTATAGTAGCTCCCTTCTTCGGAATCCATATCGGACCGTAGTTATCTACTGTCCAGCCCGTCAGTTTGTTATCCGGATACAGTCCGCCTGCATCATCATCCGGCACGTTTTCAATGGCAGTCACCAAGTCCTTCCGTGCCAGCAAGGCAGCCTTCGCCTTTTCAGTCAACGGCATGTTATACACCGATTCCTCCGTATAATAAGCCATCAGGTCCTCCTGGCTGATGCCCAGCTCATGACATAAATCTTCCGGCAGCATACCCTTGGTATGCACCAGATAACGATACTGCACATTATCCGACTCCTTGTTGGCCTTACCGTCCAGGTAAATAATCCGGTTCTTGATTTCCAGTGTCTGGCCCGGCATACCCACACAACGCTTCACGTAATTCTCTCTCCGGTCTACAGGGCGGGTAATCACCTCACCATACAGCTGCGGATTTTCGTCAATATACTTGCGTCCTACCGCGTAATAATAATCATACACATCCCGTTGCTGCTCCAGGTTCAGGCTGGCCAGGTCAATAGGTTGCGAAAGTTGCTTGCCGATGGCATAGCTCATGCGATAGATATCTTCTGCCGGATTGCCGGTAGCCACCGTATCCCCTGCCGGGAAGTTGAACACTACGATGTCATTCAGCTGTACCTCTCCCAGTCCGGCCACCCGTTTGTAGTCCCACTTCGGCCATTCCAGGTACGACTTGCAGTTGAACACCGGCAACGTATGCTGCGTCAGCGGCATGTGGAGCGGTGTCTGCGGAATACGGGCACCATAGCTCATCTTGCTTACAAACAGATAGTCGCCTACCAGCAGCGATTTTTCCAGCGACGAAGAAGGAATCACATAGTTCTGAAAGAAATACAGATTCACAAAATAGACTGCTACCAGCGCAAACACGATGGCATCCACCCAGCCCATCACCGTCAGCACGGTCTTGTTGGTCGATTTCTTCCACCATGTCCAGGGAATCTTTTTGGAAATATATGCGTCAAAGATGAACGGAACCACTACCAGTCCTAGCCAGCTTTTCAACCAAATCAGAAAAATCAGGTAAAGCACCAGCACTATGCCGAACTTTATCCATTGTTTACGCGATGCCTGTATCATACTCAAAACTGAAATAAATCATTCATACCTAAGAAGCCCTGGTGCGCAGCCGTATATTCTGCAGCCAGCACCGCTCCCAATGCAAACCCCTTGCGGTTCTTTGCGTCGTGTGTAATCACGATAGAATCAGCCTCCGATTCATATTTGATGGTATGGATACCCGGCACTTCCCCTTCGCGGATGGCACTCACGGGCAGTTCATCCGGTGCACAGTCGGTCGTACCTGTCACCGTACCGTCGGGAGCAGTCAGTGTGCCCATCACCCATTTCTGCTTGCGGTCCAGATTTTCCAGAATCCCTTCAGCCAGCGTAATGGCCGTACCACTCGGGGCATCCAGCTTGTGCACGTGGTGTGTTTCTACCATCGACACATCGTAGTTCGGGAACTGGTTCATAATCTTTGCCAGGTACTTGTTCACCGCCGCAAAGATAGCCACACCCAAGCTGAAGTTAGACGACCAGAACAGTGTCTTACCCTCCTCCTGGCACAGACGGCGCATCTCTTCGCCATGCTCTCCCATCCATCCTGTGCTGCCCGATACCACTTTCACACCATTCTTGAACGCCTCCAGACAGTTGCCGTAAGCCACTGAAGGAGCCGTAAATTCAATGGCCACATCGGCCGAGCGGAAAGCCTCCGAAGCAAAATCTTCCCGATTATTTATATCAATGATACTCACAATTTCATGACCTCTGGAAAGGGCAATTTTTTCAATTTCCTTTCCCATCTTTCCATATCCAATTAATGCAATTTTCATAATTCTGATGATAATTTTATTCGCAAAGATAGTGTTTTTCAGTATTAATCATTACATTTACCCAACATTTACAGCTCGTTAACATGGAACATCTACTCCAGTTTGTATGGAAGCACAAGCTTTTTCCGCTCACTCCGCTGCATACCACGCAAGGACAAACCGTGGAAGTCATTGACCCCGGACTCCCCAATCCCGATGCAGGACCCGACTTTTTCAATGCGAAAATCAAGATAGACGGCATTCTGTGGGTGGGAAATGTAGAAATCCACGTGCACGCTTCCGACTGGAAACGCCACCACCATCATCAGGACCGTGCCTACGACTCCGTAATTCTGCATGTGGCTTCCGACATCGATGCCGAAACCTTCCGCACCGACGGCACACCCATCCCGCAAATGGAGCTGCACTATCCGCCCTACCTGTTAGACAACTACCGCGAGCTGATTGAAACCAGCCATTACCCAGCCTGCTACCGCCTCATCCCTCGTCTGCCCAAGCTCCTGCTCCACAGCTGGCTCTCCAGCCTGCAGACCGAACGTTTCGAGCAGAAGACACAGCGCATCCAGGCCCAGCTTACCCAGAGCAAAGGCGACTGGGAACAAGCCTTTTTTCTCACCTTAGCCCGCAACTTCGGTTTCGGCACCAACAGCGACGCCTTCGAGCAATGGGCACAGACCATTCCCTTACAAGCCGTCAACAAGCACCGCGATAATCTTTTTCAGATAGAAGCCATTTTCTTCGGGCAGGCCGGCCTGTTGCAGGAACTCCCATCCGACGACTATTCCGCTCAGCTTACCAAGGAATACGCCTACCTGGCCCACAAATTCGAGCTACAGCCCTCCGAACACCTTCGGTGGAAAATGCTCCGCATGCGCCCGGGCAACTTTCCGCACGTACGCATCGCCCAGCTGGCCAACCTCTACCACCGTTCCCAAGGCATGCTCTCCCAGCTGCTGCTGGCCTCTACGGTGAAAGAACTGCGCGACCTGCTGCGTGGAGGTACCTCCCTTTACTGGCTTACCCACTACGTTTTCGGCGAACCCTCGCCTGCTCGTCCGAAAACCCTCAGCGACGCCTCCATCGACCTGCTGATCATCAATACCGTAGTTCCCTTCCTCTATGCTTACGGCAAGCACAAAGGCGAGGAACGGCTCACCGAACGTGCCGGCAACCTGCTGGAGCAACTCAAACCGGAAAACAACTACATCATCCGGCTGTGGAAAGAATGCGGTCTGCAAGCCGCCCATGCCGGCGACAGTCAGGCACTCATCCAACTCAAAAAGAATTACTGCGACACCAAGAAATGTCTGTTCTGCCGCATCGGATACGAATATTTCAAGAAAAAAGAAGGTTAAAAACCCTTCTCACCCCTTACACACGAGTCTTTCATTAAATCAGTACTTCCTTGGCAGTACTCTAATACTTTCCTTGGAGTACTACAGTACTTTCGTGGAAGTACTCAAGTACTGACAAGAAAGTACTGAAAGCTATTAAATCTGTATTTCTCAATATGTTACAGAAATTTATAGAAAATCCATCCCTTTCAAAGAAAAATCATTTCCGTCTTGACAAAGGAATATAGACCGAACACTCCCAGCCTGAAAGTCGGTTACGCAAGAAAGGAGACATATTGAACTTCCTTGTCATCCCCCATTTGTATTGCACAGCCACTTCCATGAATCTGAAGTCATACGCCAACCTTGCAAATATCGGCAAGTCGAAGAAACTTTTGTCATAAAAATAAAAAGTAGGCTCCACTCCTACCGACAGATTCAATCCTCGAAACAGGTACCGTCCCACACTTCCAGCAAAAGATGCCGACCACAGATTACGGATTCCTTCTCCGCCCACATACGTCGTATGGACGTCAGAAGAAAGATAACGGAATCCATAGCTGTAACGGCCATATCTTGCCGATAACGACAAGTCGAAGAACCAGCCGGTATCCGGACAATTCAGCCGCCAGCGGTATCCGGCACCCAAAGTAAAATCAGCCCCCAAACGGGAGTTCGCCAAATCGAAAGGCGGTAATCCTTTCTCCGGTGAAGCCATTTGGTAGTTTACGGTATTTTTCCCTCCATAAAGCATCAGGCCTGAAGAACGGAGTATCTGTGCACGAACTGTCATCCATAAAAAGAAAAGGAATAAGAAAAAAAATAATCGTTTCATACTGATTTCCAATTAGCGTTATTATTTTTAATCTGGTTTCTGTTTTATTTACTTAACGATTCATCATTCAGCAAAATAAACGGGTGATTCTTTTTTATCGAATCCCATTATATTCAACATTAAACACTGCATGGTCAAAATCTAACTGTGTTTCAGACTCTGACAGTTCCATCCACTCCGTTTGCCGCAAGCAGCAACCACCTACCAGTCCGAAACCGTTCTCCACATTGGTGTAAGTAGCCCGCATAGGAGCCAGCTCCACATTACCCAGTTCATTATTCTTCTGCTCATTAAGTGATTTCAAATAACGGTAGAACTCTTCAGACAGACTATATAAATAAACCTTATATTGCTTTCTGTTTATAAAAGTCTCATCTTGAATAGAAGTCTTGTAATCAGGTATGTAAGTCATATTCAGGCGAAGTGTGTAATTCTTTCCCTGAATTTTCTCATCGCTCCAAAAATACAGATTCTGATAGTACGCATAGTTTCCCATAAAAATGTCATCCAAACCAGAAGAAGCATCCAATATTGGCTCATCACTCCAGTCCATATAAGCAGAAGACGGTTTGCCATAATGCACCTCCGAAGTCCCCTCTTTCCAATACTTCACCCTTTCTTTGACCGTTACCGCATAGTAATTTTCAATCTTTGCATAATCGGTAAAATTTATCTGAAGCTGGAGCACACTCAACTCAGAGGGTTTTCGTTCTATTTTAACAGCGTTTAAGGGGAAAGGAGCAGGAATAATGGTAAAGGCAGATACTGCTTTCACCCCTTCTACCGAAGCTGTAAGCCGGACACGGTCACTCGTCTCATAGGGCTGCACCACATAATAACTTTTGGCGGGGACTCCCGGCAATGAATCCTCTGTCCACAACAAAGGAACAGCAATGTCATTCACTTCCAGCCTGATGTCCCTGCCCTTTAACCCATACATTCTCATGCCTTTGTCATAAACCGGAAGACTGTGCGAAAGACGTACCACCGTAGTATCACCACTTCCAGGATAACTATATACCGTTAATTTAGGAACCTCTGAAATCTTATCCAAGTCAAAATGATACACACAAGATGACAACAGGCTGAAGGCTGCAAGTATTATTATGAGATTCTGTTTGTGTAAATGCATAAATACAATGTTTAGAAATTTGTTATAATCAATGACATTCCAATGCATGCCGATTCAGAAATTTAAGGTGTAGCTAAAAGAAGGAATTATCGGGAACAGTCCGATAGCCTTTCCTCTGAAACTTCCATCCACCTGCCGTTCTATCTTTGTATAAAAAGGATTCATACGGCAATAAGCATTATAGATACTCACATTCCAAATTCGCTCGAATCCCCGCTTGGTAGTCCGCCGGAAATTGATACCCACATCCAGCCGGTGGTAGGCAGGCAAAGTAATATTGTTAGGTTTTCCATACATCGGCTCTAAGTCCGACAACTGCGAGGTTCCAGGTAGGCAAGGATTTTCCACATACTGTGTAGGAACCGTCGCATGGTCACCACTACGATAAGTCCACGCTGCATATACATCCATTCGATGGCTGAATTTACGACGATAGACAAAATTCAGTTTATGACGATTATCAAACTTGCTGGGATACCAACCGGAATAGAAATCATCAAATTTTTGCTTGCTCCATGATAAAGTATAACCAGCCTGAAAGAGGTTCTGCTCATCATGATACACCAACGATGTTTCCAACCCATACGATTTGCCGTCTCCCACCCGTACCACCTGTTCCCAGTTTCCGGCAGGCAATGTAAGACTGCCTCCCGCCTCGTACTCCAACATTCGGCTGGTAGTACGGAAATAGCTTTCCACCTCCAGGCGCAACCTCCACGGAAGTTCCATGTACACACCACCTGCCACCTGTCGCGAATGCATAGGACGTATACGGGAGGTAGAAGGAACCCAACAATCGGTTGGCAAGTTTAAATAAGAATTGGATAACTGGTGCGCAAACTGACTCATCTCGGTATAGGAAACTTTTAAAGTGGTACGACTGAACAGACGGTAACTTGCCGATATTCTCGGCTCCAGCGAATGATATACTGCTCCCGAAACTTGATACATGGTATAACGTCCCCCCAAGTTTATCCGCAGCTTTCGGGTCAGCCTCATATCGTCTTCCGCATAAAAAGAGAATTCATTCCCCTTGTAATGGCTCTCTACTGATGACAATAACGTATCCGTCATTTCCTCCGTACCTCTTATATCCTGTGATAGCGTATGCTGCGGACAATAGATATGATACAAGTAATCGCTTCCGAAGCGAACATGATGACTCGCCGTAGGAAGGTAATGAAAATCCATGCGAAAACCTACGTCATCAATAGTAGAATAACTGTCCCTCTGCATCCGGTCTACAGAATATTCTTTATCATCTTCCCCTTTATAAAAACTATCATCTGACCTGAAGTCATATTTAGACAGATTACGGGCATATACCAAAGAAAAGTTACCGGTCAGTTTATGATTGAACTGATTATTCCATGACAACGCGGCAGAAAGATTTCCCCATCTGATATGATATTCATCCGTGGTCTGTTCTTTCTCTTGATGGAGCAGATTTCCTGACGGGAAAAGCTGTTTATCCTTCATTTTAAACAAATCTCTTCCAGAATACACACTAAAAGAAAGCCTGCTCTCATTGGAAAACCGATGTGTAATTTTCGCATTTATATCATGAAAAGCATAACGGGCATTGATATCTTTTTCGGGAAAGAAACGATTGGCAATCCGCAAAGCAGGAGCAGAAAGCACGTCCAACCAACTCCGGCGCATACCGAACACAAAAGAAGTTTTTTCCTTTATGACAGGCCCTTCGAAACGTAGCCTTCCGTCCAGCAGCCCCAACGAGACCATACCATGAAACTCCTTTAAGTCCCCCTCCTTCATACGGACATCTGTCACAGACGAAAGCCTCCCTCCGTAACGTGCCGGGAAACCACTCTTGTAAAAATCCACGTTCTTCACTATATCCGTATTAAATGCAGAAAACAATCCTCCAAAATGATTCACCTGATAGAGAGGCATGCCGTCCAATAAGAATAAGTTTTCATCATTCTTCCCCCCGTGTACATAAAGCCCGGAGAGCAGTTCCGTGCCAGCAGATACTCCGGGAAGCTGCTGAATTGCCTTGACTAAATCCGGTGAACTGAACAGTGAGAATTCCGTATTCAACTGTTCTGAAGTCAACGAAATCTTTCCAGTCTGAGTTGTAAAAAGAGAAGTATTCAAATCGGCTGTTACCACTACCCCTTCCAATGCAGTGGAACTTTCCTTCAAATAAATAGTACCAGAATAATCTGAACGCAAGTCCAATTCTTTCACCACCTCTTCATAACCTACATAAGAGAAACGCAAAGTATGCTTTCCTTCCGGTAATGTCAAACTAAAAAAACCATGTTCATCCGTTAAGGTACCGATATGCATATTCTGATCATACACCGTGACATTAAGGAGTGATTCCCCATTATCCTGACACACGTGTCCTGAGAAAGTATACTGGCTCGATTTAAACAACAAAACATAGCTGCCTTTTATCTCCCATTTGATTCCGGTTCCGGAAAAGACTGTTTGCAGATTCTCCTTCAATGACTTACCAGAAGAAAAAATGCCAGATAACCGTATCATTTCCAAAGAAGAATCATAGACGAAATTCACATGATACAAGTCTTGCATTCGTACGATTGCTTTCTTCAATTCTGAAGTTTCAGAACAAGGATGTCCCCCTAAACATAAACAGACAGCCGCCACAGTCCACAAGGTACTCATCATACTTGCTTTTTAATATGCACTTTTAATACTTTTTCTATTATCTCGATGATTTCGTCCAGACTGTGTGCATCGAAATTGGCTGTCAACCGTTTGTCTGTCCGGTCAGCTACCAGCTTTACCCCATAATAACGGGAAAGCTCTGCAAGTACTTTCGGAAGAGGAGTATTCTCAAATACAAAACTTCCTTTCTTTACAGAATCCGGACGATGGACGATTTGCGGAACATGCTGACCTTTTACCACTTGTGCCTCCATTCCAGCCAGAAGTTCTACACCTTCCGACTGACCTAGTACAGAAAACCGTACTTTTCCCGATTCCACCTGAACCCATGCGGTATCCGCACGGCTTTCATCCATCACGAAACAAGTACCCAACACTTGAACTTCAGCCAACTTTCCTATTACTTTAAACGGACGAGTACAATCTCTTTTTATCATAAAACCAACTTTCCCCGTCAATTTCACTTCACGACATACATCTGCATAATCCTTTGTACGGAAACAAATAGAAGAATAGGGATATACCGTAACGACCGAACTGTCCGGCAACTGGTACTTTACTGCATGTTCGTATGCTGCCAATTCTGTCCACTGCTTCTCAGGAGATATACCCACCCAGACAATAAACGCCAGCAATATAGCCGCAGCCAGCCCAGATAAAAACAGGAAATACCGGTTCTTTCCGCCTGCCCTTCCAACCACTCCATGCTTTTCCTTGAAAACTTTCAAAGCCTGCCGTGTGTCCAATTTATTCTTTTGATAGTGCCTCAACACAAAACGAAGGCATTTTTCTTCTAATTCATTCATGTTTCTGGTGATATTATACATTCAACCCTGTGACAATAGAAACCCCAAAAATCACTACGTGAAAACACTGAATTTTAGTTAAAGAGAAACATATACACTTTATATGCCCCCTCACGTATCAAACGAAATGCCTTCTGAATATGACTGTCGACTGTATGAACCGAAATATGAAACTTTTCAGCAATCTCCTGATACTTCAGGCCATCCCGTTTATGCAAAAGAAAGACCTCACGGCAACGCTCAGGCAAGGCATCTATGGCAGTCCACATTCGCGCCTCCATCACACTCCGCTCCTCCACCTCCTCATCCAACAAGGTTTCTTCTAATTCAGTAAATGAGACTCCCGATTTGAACAGATTTTCCTGACTCAAATAATCCAAGCTACGGTTCTTAACCATCACATACAAATAAGCCTTCATATTACTTACCTCACAAGACTTTTCATTATTCATTTTCTCCCACAAAGACGAAAAGCAATCCTGCACAATATCTTTGGCCATCTCTACGTCCTGTACATAATGTGTTGCATACAAACACAAAGGTCTATAATAAAACTTGAATAACTCATCTATATTTAATCTGTCTCTTCCCATGTGCAAATCGATTTCTATTTCAAATAGAGACAGATGAAAATACCAAAATCACCATCCTACTTCTGTAAAAAAAGTTAAGTCTTTTCAGTTCTTCATACCTCTCACCGCAATGCCTCTTCCACTGCCCGCAGATACCCGTCCAGGCGATTGCTCTTCAAGATAGCCTTCCGCTGTTTCTTGTCCAGCTCCGGCAACAGGTACTCCCAGCAGGTCTTCAGCTTGGCCAGCAGCTGCGCCTCTCCGCCCTCTATCACCCGATGATAATACAGATACATCTGCCGGTGCATCTGCGCTACCCGTGCCTTCAATTCGTTCTCGGACAATTCTCCCTCACGAAAAGCCAGTGCCAGCGCCGGATTCGCCAGCAGCCCGCGACCCAGCATCACCCCTTTCAGCCGGGGAAACGCTTCCAGTACCTCCCGGATGTCGGCCACCGTCAGCAAATCACCGTTGTACACCAGCGGCCGCTCACACGCCTCATAGAACGCACGGAACGCCTCCCGGTCCACCGTCCCCTTGTACTGCTGCTTCCCGATGCGCGGATGAAGCGTCACCTGCGTCACACACGAACGGTTGAGTAACGGCACGAGCGCCTTCCACTCCTCCGCATCCTGGCCGCCTAACCTCATCTTCACCGAAAAACGAATCTCCGGAAACACCTTCATCGTCGCCAACAGCGCCTCCACCTTCTCCGGAGAAGACAAGATACCCGCTCCCTTCCCACGACGTACAATCAGCGGAAACGGGCAGCCCATGTTCACATCTATCTCCCGATAGCCCTGCGAAGCCAAAAAGTCCGTCAGTACCTTCAGCTCCTCCGGCTCCGAGGCAATCACTTGCGGAACCAGCCGGGACACCGTGTTCTCTTCAGGCGACACGTCGCGCCTGTCCTTGTTACGAATCTCCCCCTTCTCCAACCGGACAAAAGGAGTATAATACGCGTCCACACCTCCCAGGCACTGCGCATGTGCATTGCGCCACGCCACTTCCGTAAAGCCCTGCAAAGGAGCTGCATAAATTACTGGTACATTCTCTTTCATATCCTGCAAATATAGGAATAATTCGCTATCTTTGTGAAAATACATAAACTTCACTCTCATGGAGAAATACATCTTTGAACTGAAAATGAAGGTCCGCGACTATGAATGCGACCTACAGGGAATCGTCAACAATGCCAATTACCAGCACTATATCGAGCACACCCGCCACGAGTTTCTCTCCTCCGTCGGCGTCAGCTTCGCCCAGCTTCACCAGCAGGGCATCGACCCCGTGGTAGCCCGCCTGAACATGGCTTTTAAAACCCCGCTGACCAGCGGCGACGAGTTCATCTCCCGTCTGGCACTCCGCAAGGAAGGCATCAAATACGTCTTTGTGCAGGACATCTACCGCCTACCCGACCTGAAACCCGTCATCAAATCGACCGTAGAAACCGTGTGCGTAGTCAACGGACGCCTGAGCGACAGCACCCTCTTCAATGAAATCTTTGCTCCCTACCTGAACCAATGAACGAAAAAGAACTCCTCTGCCGCATGGCCCTTCCCCTTCTGCCCGGCATCGGTCTGGTAGGAGCCCGCCACCTGATTCAGGCTGCCGGAAGTGCGGCCATGCTTTTCGAACACGCCCGCGAGCTGCCGGCCCTTCTTCCCGGAGTCACTCCGAAAGTGGCCACCGCCTTTCAGCATACGGAAGTATTCCGTCTGTGCGAAGCCGAGCTCTCGTTTGCCCAGAAGCACCAGATTCAGTGCCTGACCGAAGACGACGAAGCCTACCCTTCCCGCCTCCGCGAATGTCCCGATGCCCCGCTCGTCTTGTTCTACAAAGGCTCGGCCAACCTGAACAGCCGTCACATCCTGAGTATCGTAGGCACACGCAATGCCACCGACTACGGCAAAGGCCTCTGCCAACGTTTCATGCAGGAACTCAGCGCCCTGCTTCCCGACGTGCTGATAGTGAGCGGACTGGCTTACGGCATCGACATCCATGCCCACCGCGAGGCACTGACCCACGGATTCGACACCGTGGGTGTACTGGCTCACGGTCTGGACCGCATCTATCCTGCTGTACACCGCCGCACCGCTACCGAGATGCTGACACAAGGCGGACTGCTCACCGAGTTCATGAGCGGCACCAACCCCGACCGGCAAAACTTCGTGAAGCGCAACCGCATCGTAGCCGGCATCAGCGACGCTACCCTCGTAGTAGAGTCCGGCCCCAAAGGAGGCTCCCTCATTACCGCCGAGATAGCCGAAAGCTACCAGCGCGACTGCTTCGCCTTTCCGGGCCGCGTAGGCGATACCTACTCCACCGGCTGCAACCTGCTGATACAAAAAAACCGCGCTGCCTTGATACAGAGCGCGGAAGATGTGGTAAAAGCCATGAACTGGGACCATGTACCCGTTTCCCCTCAGGTAGTCCAGCGCCAGCTGTTCCCGGAGCTGACACCCGAAGAAGAACAAGTCATCACCCATTTACAGAAGCATCCCGACGGGATACAAATCAATACGTTGGTAGTAGAAAGCAACATCGCCATCAACCGCATGACCAGCCTGCTGTTCAACTTAGAGATGAAAGGCGTGGTCCGTGCACTGGCAGGAGGAGTCTACAAGCTGGCCTGAACCCGACGCAAAAGCGCAAAAATAACCCGTCACTGATACAAAAGCATCGATGACGGGCTTTTTATTAATCTACCAATATCGGACTAGGATTCTTTCGCGGAGCTTTCCGCACATTCACCATCGAAGGATACGACACCCTTGACCGTCCGTCACGCAGTTCGTCAAAATCAACATCTTTCGCACAAAACTCCTCAAAGTCAAATGTCTCTTTTGCCTTCCGCATAATATTCTCCACGATAATCTGACGAGAAATCGCATTGAAATACCGACGGTTGTCATCCATGGCACTAATAGCCTCCGAGCGCCATATTCCAAATTCATAAGTAGCACCTCCCTCATAAAAATCCACTTTAGGGAAACGCGGGTCACCTATCATGTGTTTCCAATATACAACATCCGTTTCCCCGTTCACATCAGCAGTCACGTTCAGCCCCATCGGGTATTCCCAATAATGTGATGAATAATAATTCTCATAATATGTTTTTCCACTTTCCTCAGTAAAATACTCATCCGCCAGACGGCCAAAAGCATGTCCGCCATATTCATGCAGGAAAGTATTTTTCCAGTCTCCTATGCTGACTCCCAACTCTTCATCCGACGAGTACTGCCAAAGACCTTCCGTGGTAGGCACAATGGTATAAGCCTTTCCCGAAGACCACGACCAGCAGATACCTCCATACCGGGAGTCATTCACCAGCAAACAAACCGGCACGTCATCCACCGTCACGCTTCCATTCACGATGTCAGGACAATAAGTCTCAAGAAACGTACTTACCGTATTCTCATTAGCTCCCATATCACTATAGTCATCCCGCCATCCGGAATTAAAATACGTATCCTTTTGTACCCCCGTAGAGTGGTTATCCGCTCCCTTCTCTTTCGACAAGGCCGGAATGATATACACATTAAAATAATCGCGGTAAGTCTTGTAAGGCTCCACAGTAAATAAAAAATCCAGCGCTTCCCGAGCCCGTCTTTCAAACAAGCCACCTTCCAGCAAGTCATCCGCCGTATATCCGTCTCCTGTCACTACCATAGTCACCGGATTTTCCGTACGCATACGCTGGTATACAATTACGTCCCCCGTATTATACACCTTGTCGGCCACCTGTTCTCCTCCCTGAATCACCACCGTCTCATCCCAAGGAATCGGATTTACCGTCACCACTTCCAGTTCCTTCTTGTCGCTTGCATCTACCGTCACCACATAACTTGTACCCATCTGCATCTCCAGTGTCACCTTAATAATCCTCTTCGTACCATCATCCAGTGAAAGAATAATCTCCTTCTCCGTCAGATACTGCGGTGGCAGAATCAGAGAAAACAAATTCTCATCCTGTTTATACGCCTGAAGTATTTTTTCTCCATCATATTCAGCAAATGCCTCATCATACATAAGATTCGCCCCATATAAAGGCTGCGCACTTATACTCATTGTTACCACTTTCCAGTCCACATGCTCCATCCCCTGCAATTTCACAGAAAGCATAGACAGCCTATGCTTCATCGGAATAGATACCGGTGCCCCCGTCCGGGAAGAGGTCGTTTTTCCCATCATAAAATCACTTCCATAAAAATTCTTCTCTTCACGCTGGTCCAAATGTACCGTATGATAATACATCGGCCATTGCACCATCTGCTTCACATTCGGAGTATACGCATAAATATCAAATGAATTATCATCCGAAAGCCATGACAAAGCCGTAATCGGTGCCCAGGCCGCATCGGCTCCATACTGAAACTGCGACTCAAAATCAGCCTTCCATTCCGTACCGTCGAACGAAGCCGTCTGTATATAGCCCGATTCATACTGCTGCGGCCATCCTCTTTCCGGCATCACTATCAGTGCCAGCGAATCCCCTTGGGAGAAACTAAGATGACCATTTTCTTCTATCAGACGCCCTTTTTCCAGGCCTCCTTCTACATACGGACTAATCCTCAAGATAGTATTCACCGGTTCCCCATTATCCATCTCCTCTTGTGTACAACCAGCCATTCCAAGCCCCCACACAAGCAAGCTGCTATATATTATCGTTTTTACTTTCATCTTTCCAACATTTTCAATTAATAATACCTGAACGGCAAAACTCTACTCCAATAAGTCCTCAGGCTTGTATACGGGAAACTAACTTCGTACGTCGTCTCATCCAGAAAAGAAAGCTGAAATTCCCGCCCTTCTTCCCACTGAAAATACAGTGTAGAAGTAAATGCCCTGAGCGTTCCACTACTGATATGAGTCTGCCACCACTCCACACGCTCTTTTTTCAAATTCGAATCCATATAAAAGAATTCATAAAAGAACCAGCTCAACTCATCAAGTGTAGGAATAAACCATCCTCCCCCCAGCGAAGCACAATAATTAAAGCCAGGGAAGTCCGACAAGTCACCAAACTGCATCCTCATTTCCAGCATATTATTACTGCCTGTATTCTCAGTCCAGTTTATACTTTGCAGAGCACTCTGTTTACTATCCATTACTTCACCATATTTCTCTGGTACAATCATCTGATACATATCCTCAGGAGGAATCCCCACCACCAGTCCGGGTTCACTGCCCTTCCGCAAACGCACCACATACCCCTGCACATTATCTGCATCCGGCCACGGGTCACCCATCTGGTATTTCTCCATTTCGACAGTATGTTGTTCCTCCTGCCAGTCTTCGATAGGCATCTGGCTATCCAGCACCAGCGAAGGATCATCAGAGATCTGCAATGTGAACTGATACACCTTTCCTGCCTCAAACAAGCAAGTAAAATCCTTGCTGAAACTTTTATCTCCCCACTGGAAAGTCAGAAACTCCATATCCTCATACTGCTGCGGAGAAATCCGGCACACATACGTTTCATCATCCCAGCTATCAGGCACTTCCATGCGATAGGGAGCCAGCCAGCGAGGGTTTTCCTTCAGCGACACCTCTCCGGTCAGACAATCCAGCCATCCGTCGGCATACGATTTGACACGCAGATTATCTATACACTTATCCTTTCCCGAAAATTCATTGTCTATTCTAACATGAAAGACCAGCGCAGAAGTCAGATGACGCATTTCTGCCGTCTGAGGTGCTCCGAGTTCCCCCTTTGTCAACGTTGTTTTTCCCCACAAGAACTCCGAGTTCCGGCATCCCTCACCCGTCTGGTCTGCTTCTACCTGCAAAGACAACAATTCCTTCCCAGCTTCCAGACGATAAGGATAATAACCAATCATCTCCACCCGGCTACCCGCTTCATTCGAAAGCCAGTAAAGTGCAGCTTCCGACTTCCATTCTCCCGACTCATACACCAGCCGGGTATTATAGTTATCCGTACTATTTTCCTCACCACCCCCTTCAGGAAGAATAAACACCCCCATTTCATCTCCTTCACGGAACAAATTCCCCTCCAGTTCGCCAGGCACCGATACATTGAAAGCCATCTGTGTGCGGCTTCCCTCCGAAGCATCCGGTGTAATATCTTCATTACGGGTACAAGCTCCCAGCACAGACAGCAGCACACCCGCCAGTAAAATCATATATTTCATAGCTTCTCAGATCTTTATTCTACATTCAGTTAAAAGGAAAAGTAAAATCACCTCCCGGTTCCCAGTCCGTTATCCGGACCTCCCCCAGAACCAGTTTCTCCAGTGTAGCCGACACATAACACGCCAGCTCCAGCCTCTTTCCTGCCAGCAGTTCCATGTCATCTCCCAGTCTGATTTCACGTACCATGGCCGGTGCATCCTCCCCTTCACGGAGATCTTTCATTTCCAGACGGAAAACCGTTCCAGCACTCAACGATTGTGGGAACAATATCCACGAAGCCACCTTGTTGCCTTCCTCCCCCTGAAGGTAAGCCACAACCTCGGCACCCTCCGTATAAGGTGTTACTGCTCCGGTGTTCAAGTCAAGCATCGCCTCCGAAGCTCCCCCTTCCAGCGACACACCTAAAAGACGATAAATCTGTGCATCATACGTAAGCTGCAAAGAAACACACCCATTCAAAGGCCTCATCCCTACCGACAAGATTCCCTCCTCACCGGGCAGCACATCCGAAACAGCCCCATAATACGCACACTGCGGAACTGCAACCGACTGATCCGTCCCCACAGACAACTTCCAGGCAGAAGGAGTATCCTCCGGCAACACATTCCGATAAGGCAGATACGCATACGAATTGACAGCCGTATCCGGGTCCTTCCACCAGGCCGGCCTTACAAAGCTCCAGCTTCCATCCTTCCAGGTCACCTCCATATTGTCCACCTGATTGCCCGTCAGACTCACCAGTTTTCCGTCACCCTCTGCCGTACGGTTCACCACAAAGAGCCCTATACCTGCATCAGTCTCTCCCAATCCGTCAGGTAAGAATACCATAGGCACCTGCAGGTCAATAGAAGCCTGCATCACTTTCACTTCCTCCGTCTTATCCAGCGAGCGGAAACGAATCACCCCTTCCCGCTGTACGCCCGAAGTATTAGCTTCCACGGTAACATGCACTTCTGCATCCCCATCTCCCGAAACCACATCCATCGCACACCAGTCCATGTCAGCCATTTCCGCAGTCCATTCCGCATCCGACTGTACACTTATGTTCAAGGTCTCCCCTTCAGGTCTGCACTCCAGCACATCCGGAGATACCACAAAAATATATTCCTTATCAGGGTCCTCTTCATCCGGTTGCTCACCTCCGGGCTGTTCTTCTCCCGGCTGTTTGCCAGGTTCCTCATCTGGAGAAGAGCCACATGCCGTCCATCCCATTGTCAATACAGCCCACAGGCCTATCAAATAAAATCGTTTCATAGCCCCTCCTTTCATTCTGTTTTTCCAGCTTGAGTAATAGAAACCTCCATCACAGGCAACACACCTTTATGAAAAAGTCTGACCACGCAACTGCGTGACACCGCCGATTCATTAGCCGCCACCTCGATAGAAAAATTACCAGAAGCATCCGGTTCCAGGTTCACAGGCTGCACCCAACCCGTCACGTCCGTCTCTTTATATTCAACCTCATAAGTCAACCCGGTATATTCTCCCAGAATCCAATACTGATAGCCCGATAAAGAAGCAGCCTCCCAGGACAGATTATTCCGTACTTCCGTAAGAGCCACCGCACTCTGATACACCGTAATCGCTTTTCTTACCGACCCAGCCGTCAGCCATAACTTCCCCTTCCGGTCCTGAGTAGTCAGATTCTCCTGAATACCAAAATGAAAACGGCCATTTTCAAACTTATAGTCAAACCAGTCGTCCCCCTCACTCTTTTCTATCTTAATGTCCAGGTTCGAAGTAAAAGGATCTGCTTCATAGGCATTTACATTCACCCCATTCAAAAAAGCCGCGAAATAATCATACGTAATAGAAAGTTCACGAAAATAAGAGTACACCGAATCATACGGAAGCGTCAGAAAAGCAGGAAAATCCTTCTGATAATCCAGCACATACTCTTTCCCCTCCTCCAGAGTTAAAGGAGCATTCAGCTTATAGCCATACGCCTCATAGCCATTCTCACCAAACACCAGATAGCGCATCAAAGTCCCCGCCTCCAGCGTTTGAGGATAAACGATAGCCTCTGCCGTACGAGCCTGCGCGTCATAATACATTTTCACCTCCATCCGGTTGTCCGTACTCAGTGCCACCTCACCCGTATTCAGGTTCACCGTGCCGTGATTCTTCACCTGACGCAAGAACACCATGGGCTCCGAAGTCATAGGAGCCCCCTCCACCGTCACGTCCATATTGATTTTCACCTTGCTAAACCGGTGTTTCATCGGCAAAGGTACCCCCTCCGGATACGAGTCAGCAGTCACATCGTCCACCTTTCCCCACAGAAAATCCGATTTCCGCAGCGAATCCAACGAAGACTGGTCGGACGGCAAATCTACCGCCAGACGTGTCAAATCCTGGCTCTCAGATAAAGAAAAATAAGGATAATAAGCCACCACATCCATCGGAGCGGTATTATCTTCCCAATAGAACTCATACGGGCTCTCCCATACCTCTTGTTCACTCTCATACCAGTAAGGAATATTCCACATAGAATACCCCTCTTCTGCCCCATCCTTCGACATAAAGATGCCAATCACATCATTCTGTCTGAATCCGTTTTCCATAGCCGCCCGGCTACACACTTCAGGAAGGAAGACCACAGGCCTCCTGCTGCCGTCAGCGGCCGACTGCATTTCCGGTTCGTTCTTTGCACACGCTCCCAGTATTACAGCCACCGCCACGGTAAGAAAAATCCCCGTTTTCATTTTATTCTTTAATATTGGTATGCCCTAAAGATATAAATTTTATGATTTATTACCAATAAATTCACAAAACTTATTTCTGTATTGTTATGCTGTCCATGCTTCTCGGTTCTACCCAATTTCAAAGGAAATGTTTCAAAATAAAAAATGGGAACTTATAATCTATAAGTCACAACATAAAAAATCTCCAACTTTAACCATATAATTTAAAATAAACTAAGGCTAAAGTAGGAGATTTTTACCTTAATATTCCATTTTGAGCGGTCTCTACCTCCGCAACTTTATAAGAATTTATTGTTTTACTAAAGTAATTAGCGGAACCTGACTACCCACCGGATGATCAACCAAATCATTAAATGTCGTCACAGCTTGATAAATATCAGAGCGATTCGTGGGCGAAGCATAATATATTGTAAGCTGTTCATCCATCGTAAAATCATATTCCGAACGTAATGTGAGTCGATAAGTAGCAATACCGTTTTGAACCGATTTAACCACCAAATCGCCTACACGAGTACCATTTTTACGTTCCAAAACGATAAAGGAGCTTTCACTTAAATTACTGCCATCACTCAATTGAAGAGTTCCCGTGATAGGTTCATTACCAAACGATGCTGACGCCGGTATAAACAAAGCCTGACTTTCATCTGCCGTACTAATAGTTACAGTTTCAGCACTCGCAATACGCTTAGTTTGAAAATACAAAGTTCCATGTTTATCTAATTGAAATTTCTTAGGCACAGTGAAATAATATCCTCCATCCGTCGGTGTTAGCCAACTACTATTTGGAGCATCTTTCACAGGCTCAAGGTTATTCGTACGAATCAGGAATTTCACATCAGTTGTCTCTACAGCAGCATTAGGGATAGTAAAATGTATATTTGCCGGCTGACCAATTCCGTACTTCACATTATCAATCTCAGGCGTATCATTTACAATATGGAAATTACTGAAAGTAAAACGATTCGGATCAGAAACCAACTCTACTGCAGCAGACTTATACCAATAAGATGCATCAGTATTATATCCCCCTTCATTATCTATCGAAAAGCGAACCAAATCCTCTACATGAGGTGTATTAGTCAGAAAATGAAGTGTAAGAGTTGAAGCATCAGGTTTAATCCAATAGTAATTGACAATAGTATTTTCTGTTGGTTTACCTTCATTCATATATAAATTACGCTCATTTGGATAGTTCACGAAATCAGGTATCAGCGAAGTCGTTGCCATACGCATGACTGTCCCTTCTTTAGGCGTTGATTGAGCACCATTTTCCTTAAAATTCAATTTGATCTCTACCGCGCGATTCACTGTAGGTGCTAAAGAATCCTTCAAAAATCCAGGATTATCCTCAGATGCTCCCTCAAGTTCAATAATACGACGACTGTTTTCACTTTCCTGAAAAAGCACAATTTTTTCTTCATCCTTGAAATTATCAGCCTCAACAAACACATGAGTGTGCTTAATATTGTTCTCTGCGTATTCACAGTCTTCTACAGTTCCCGTTGGATCATTACCCGCAGTTACATTTAACGTAAAGAACAGTTCCTGAATACCAGAACTATTCGCTGTATAAACAAACTTATATCCCCAGTCTGTATGACGATTCGTTATGTTACCATCTTCATCTTCTATCTCATAATCACAATCTTCAGAAACAATAGGAAGCTGCACCCCCAATTTGCTATTCGCATTCATCTTATTAGTTGCAATTTTAACCGTGACAGGGAAAAGCTCCTCCGGATAATTTTCAGGAATTACAAAAGTCATCGACATTCTTTCGCCTTTCACCATCGGAACTCCAGTAGACACCCACACAGGTTTAAACTCAAAAGGTTTCATCAGATAAATTTTTATTTGGCGGGTAAACACTCCGGCCCTCAACAAAAGTGTACCAATTACCGGATTTTCCTTCGGTTGCGACAAATTCATTGTAATTGTGTATGCACTGCCTGTATGACTCAATTGAGGATTCACACTAGAGAGTGTTCCGTCATTATCAAGCCAGGAAACAGATACATCATCGCTATTGCCATCATAAGTGAAATCAATCGTCTGTGTACCTCCCACATTGAAAATCTGTGTAGTTCCATTCAGGATGTTCAACGTATGCGTTCCGTCGCTGAGTTCTGGAATCTCCGGATCGACAGAAACCCAGGCATTATTAGCTGCAATGCCTTCCTTCGCCTCGTCAAAAGTGGTGTAACCCATTGACTTGGGAGGAGTAGAATTTATTCGAATCACATATTTAAAATTACGATAAATAGGCAGCAGATTCTTGTTGCTATCTACAAACATAATTTTATAATATTTGGCCGACTCCTTCGTTTCTCCAATCAGCATGACGGCATAAACAGGCGTATCAAGTGTATTTGGATTTTCAAATATATAATGAGGGTCTCCTTGCGCCACATCGCCCTGTACCGTAACGTCCGTAGCATCGGTCGACAATACCTGATAGTCCGCTGCAGGTTCCGTCACATAAGGAGCATTCAACGAGTAAGTAAACTTACCCGTATCATCCTTCGCATCTGGATTAAAGGGAGCAATTGTTCCCCATGCACGCCGATTACAAACCGCATAACCAAAAACCTGCAATCCGGACGCCGCAACCTCCCAACACACCTGAGCCTGGTTACGGTAAAGCACTATTGACGAAGGAAAACTATCCAAATCTGTTACAGCCACACGTCCCCAATAAGCCATGAACCCTGAAGCTGAAACAATAGAAGGTATCAAGGTTGTCTCACTCATCCCAGGCACAGCATTTATATCATCTAAATATACATTCGACAGAAAATGAACTCTACGTGTACTACTCGGAATCGTTACCTTAAATGTATATTCATAGTTTCCACTTTCATCAGTAGATAACTGAATATCTGAAGCATCACGACGTCCTATATAGGAGCCATACTCGTCAAAACAAAACAGATAAAGTGTTTTTATCCCCAAGCCGTCAGGGTCAATATCACGTGTAATCACCATTTTCGCGTCTGGAACAGTGGCACTAAGCTGAAGCACTACCTCTCCCTCTGCCACACTCTCTTGTCCGTTTTTTACAGCATACTCATCAGTACAAGCAGACAAGCCTGCCAACAAAAGCACACACATCCATAAAGTATATATCCGTTTCATATATCTTACTACTTTTCTGTTTTACTTATCTGATTTTCTGTGCACGAAACTCTTTCAAATCATCTGGAGTTACGTCACGTATACAACGCACCTTGCCATCACTTCCTGTACTACTAGGAATCTCCTCGACAGTAGGTCGGTTTGTTTCCAAATAAGTATTCGTATCTGCAGCCCAATAATACACATCTGTCAACACTTTATCCATCACTTCGCTCTGCGTCGTTTGGTAACCTGCGATAATCTGTAACTCTGCATAAGTAGGAAGTCGCCAGTCATCAAAACGCCGATGTCCATATTCGTCATAAGTTTTTTCATTCAACCGATCGGCCTTATCAATTGTATAAATGCTATATTCCACATAATATTTACAGTTATCTTGTGCCTTAGCCCAATTTACATCTCCAATATTTCCTAAATTGGAAGCCAGCATAAACATAGGAGAAACCAGTCGGTTATTTTCCTCTCCCAAAGCAGTTACACTCCCCACTCCTGTACCTGTCATCTTAGGACGAGCCACTGTATATTGATTGCTAGTACTAGATATCTGAACCAAATACATGCGATTGTTATCTGCCGGAGTATTCGCAGTAACATATAAGGGATTGTATTTATTGGCATCTTTATAGCTATAATCAATTCGATAAATCACACTCTCCCAATAAAACTTAGATTTCATGTAAGGATTCGTACCTATATGACCATCCAATCCTTTGCGTATGTCCTCAGAATACATTCCCTCCAGGTTATTGGGCCATTCACCATTCACCTTCACAATGTTCCCTTCTTTGTTTATATATTGCTCTACATACGAATACAAGCCTGGAACACCTGAAATATATTCCAGTGGATATTGTATTATATTGATTGTCTTTTCCATACCATCCAAATTCGTAACTTTCAAAGTAATATAACGTGCCGTTACAATTTTCGGAATATCACTATGAATTTTTAATTTCCCAGACAAGGTAGACTTATCATAATCTACAGAATACCAATAGGAAGCACTCTCTTTCAACGAAACTTCCGTCCCATATTTATCTACATAATAAGCACTCTCTAATGTAACCTCAACAGCTGAAGAAGAGAAAAAAGTAACCACTGTATCAGCCACATTATGCATATCTATTTCATCCTCACTGACAATCAAATACTTGTACGACTCTCCTCCCACAATTATTTCCTCATTTTCCCAGGGAGCGATAGAAAGTGTAGGTGTAAGTTCCTCAGGTTGGTCTATTTCTTTATTCCCCACACGGTCTACTGTCACATTGATGGTATAAACCGTATTACGTTTCAGGCATAAGTCGGCTGCCGTATTGGATATGCGTAGCGGAATCTTATAATAATTCTGATATGTTTCTTCCTCCTGATTTGTGGTATAAGGAATATTCATCAATATATAGGTTTCCTGATCAGCTACATTATCTCCCCACTCATTGGGGTAACTATACGCATAAAGCAAGTCCTTTCGATTTTCTCCGCTCCCTTCCGTTCCATTAGATTTTGACATATTTGCAGCATCTGCATCACCAAACAAATCAAGGATTGGTATGGGGTCTGCTTCTGCCAGCACACGGGCATCCTGTGCATAACGCACAAGCTTCTTTCTCACGTCTACAATCTCAATGCCATCAGTCAGAAAACCACTTGTATAGCTCACATTCACCACAACCTTGGCGGCGGCACGTGCCAAATCAATGGCGATTGTCTCCTTCATGTTTTCACCGGGTTTCCATCCTTCTTTTTTGCCATCCATCATGAACTGCTTTCCCGTATAGACTTCCCCGTTCCCAAACCGGTCATTCTCTACCTTAAAAATATCTGGATCCGTATCACTCAAAGCCACCAATGCCGTCCATGTCTTTATCCGGCTTAAATCCGTCTCTGTTTCTTGAGTAGAAACATCATCGTACTGATGAAAATTAGCCACTACATAAATGTCATAACTTTCTGCCGGGAACTTGGACTTCCAGTTTCCCGTTTCCAAAAGAACCGTACCATTTTCTCCCACCTCTCGATGATAATAACGGGCCACCTCTCCCTTATTGTCTGTAGAAAAGAAAAATATATCCACATTCTTCACCACATTTTCTCTCAAACCATCATCTGATGCAACAGTGCCTTCTGCCACGACTGCTCCTCCACTTGCCAGAAAATTCACGACAAGACCGTCAGCAGCGGTTCCCTCTCCAGCCGACATCATATTCTCCGTGCAACCAGTACAATAAAATAAGCCACACAGCGAAAGCAAGAACATATATAAATAACGCCTTTTCATCATATTCTCTCAATTTATCATGGTTGAACGGCAGCATCCCATTGGTCAGCTGACACCTGACGTATCCGAATACGGGTAGTACTTCCTGGATGACTATTGCCATTATTAATTATCTGCTCTCCATTTTCGGTCTGTTCTCCATCCACCAGACGGGTCAATGTAATATAAAGTTCTGTTTCGCGTACAACCGCGGCATCAAATGCCTGTGTAGGCCGAACGGAAAAGATTACCTTTCCCGCTCCTCCAATTCCTGAAGCCGTACCGGAAGCACTTGTTTCACTATACAGTTCAAATGCATTTCCATTCGACAAATTGGCAGTCCATCTTGCCCCGACAGGCTGTTCCATATTCATAGTAAATGTCACCTGACGGTTTTCATCGTTAAACACCGTAGCGTATGCTTGTGCATCTCCCACCCCCACACGCACATCCTTACTGGAAAGCTGGAACTGTCCCGTAAACTGATCATTATAGCTGATAGAAATGTCATTCTCCGTTTCCCATGGAAGCACCTGAAAACTCAAACTTAATTCCCCCGTATAGTGAGCATATATCACAACAAAATGGTTACGTATTATACTACCGTCCAACGCGACTTCCTGACTTCTGGACTCTCCGTTTATTTCATACTGAATAACACATTTCTTCACCTGACTTGAACCTGCTTCATGAATATAATACGGAGTCAAAGAAGTTGCAGCTTGATTCAAGCCATCAAGATACGCCTGCTCATTACCTTCTTTCAGAGTGATTTTAGACTGCTCTTTTCCAAATATTGTCGATTCTGGAACATCAATCGTAAAACTTCCAGAAAGATTAGAAGTATTCGGCACAGAAGGAACTGTCGGACGCAAAGTAACATTAGTAGCCGTTACCGATTTCGGAAAGACTGTACCTTGCGATGACAATCCGCTAAAAGAAACAGAAGTCACCCTAAAATCTACACTTGTTTGATTGGTAAAATAACAGCCTACTTTTGCTACTCCTCTTTCCAGCGGAATCTGGAAAGTACCTGCCTCCAGTTGGGCTTTTGTGATTCCTGTTACAATTCTCGACATTAACAGGCCATCGTCTGCCAATGTAGAATAAGGTTTACTGAAAACAGCCGTTTCAAGTTCTTCACGTGAAGATTCACCGGACAAACCTGTTTCCTCTCCTCCATTCACCAGCACATATACATCTGATTCATCCTTCAATTCGGAAGGAAGCACCATTTCTACACGCAACGTGCCCGCATTATCTGTATAACGTAAGGCATCAGGCACATATTTATAAGCCAATGCCTTGTCCGTATTGGCAGCAGAAGAACTGAAAATCCAGATACGAGCACTGTGAAATGTGCTTTCTCCTTCTTCGGCATTCACAATACCCTCCGCACGTGTACGTGTGGTATAAGGTTGCAAAGAAGGAAAATTCAACGTAACGACATGCTCATGTGTCACTCCCTCTTCAGCTTCTTTCCTGCAGCCCGGTAACAGGCTCATCAATATGCCGCACCCTAGCAGGACTAACCAATAAATCCACCCTTCCTTATACATAAAAACCTCTTCTTCCTATTTCACATTCTCAACCTAAAGACACATCTTCCAGTGAAACCACCCATCCATTGACGATGATATAATTTTGCAGGAAAGTATCTCCATCCACAAAAAAAGTAACCGCATACGTATCCTGACGGTCCAGATACTCCTGATCATCCCATTCCGCACGATGTTCTCCTACCGCCTGCAATGACAAGAACCATGTCAGGTTAATATCAAGCACATCTTTTCCCGTCCGGTTATTGACAATTCTGAAACGAGGCCCTTGCTCCACCATCATTCTTGACGTATTCAGTTCAGCCACCACCGCATGATTGATTTCCGCATCGCCCTCGCGTGACTTTCCAGCTACGGTTTCATCCTGCAACAATTCCTGATAATAAGGTTTATACGTCACTTCACCCTGCCCATAAGGATCAGCCTTATAATCCAACCAACCGTTCTTTCCATCAATTACAAACGAATAATCCTCCTGATGCAGGGTCTGTCCCGCACGTGCCGGCATCAGGATTACGCGCAGGGTATTGGTACACTTCATCATGTCAATCGTAAATTCTTCCTCATCTGTCCCCTTTACTTCCACATCCAGTGTACCACTTAACAGACCGTTCAAACGGGTACTGCACACATTATTCTCGTCACGATTCAGATAAGCAGTCAAATCACCAATCACCGACTGTCCGGCAGTCAGTTCCGGAAAAGCAAACTCTGATAATTCACCTTCATGTTCCATACTTTTTGCCCACGCCACCAGTTTGTACTTACCTACGGCCAAAGAAGGCATAAGCATGGCATAACCGTTTACGATGTGATCGCCCTCATCTTTCTGCATGGAAAGAAACTTTCCGTCTTCATCAAAAATCCACACACATACACCGTCCGCCTCTTTCCCAAATGCATCATTTTCTGCTACATTGTACGTGTAACGAAAGTTCACTTTCACACCGTTGCCCACAGTAGCCGGACAATCATCTCTGTCTTCACGGATACACGATGTACACAGCAATATCCAGAACGCTGCTGCCAGCATGCTCCACATCCCTACTTTCTGACTTCGTTTCATGATTCTGTGTTTTTATTTTATATATCATAGGAAGCCTTTATAAGGTTTCCGCCATTTCTTTCAAATTCGGGGCAACAAAATAAAAATGTTGCAAAAAAAGCATGTATAGTCTGCCGACTTTTGTACTATCCATGGAACAGCTTACCGCTGTTCCATGGACATACCTTAATTTTTATTGCAAGTCTACATCATAATTACTCAAAACCCAAGGATTAACCTGGCACTCTACCACTAAGTAAGTCTTCGGAGTGGTAGGATCTTCCGGGTCAGTATCCGGATTCCAGCCACCCGGAATATCATCACCAATATTTTTTACAGAATTTACAGTCAATCCGTAAACAGTATTACGCATCACGGACTGGTACTTCACCTGATCACCACCAGTATCTTGACCATTTTCATCCGCAGTATAGTTCTGGTCTTCAATATAATGTGTATAGTACATCACTCCGTCTTCATACACATGAATGTTGTATTTCACACGGAAATCAGAAATAGTTTTTACAGTAGCAAATTCGTCTGCAGTTCCGGCTTTAGCTGCTGTCAGTTCAGTTTGAGCGGCTGCCAGTTCTTCCGATCTATCATTGTCAAGTCCATCTTTATCATCAAATACTGCCGGATATTTAGCTTGAACAGCTTCCAACGAAGCAAAATACTCGCCATTGTAAGCATAGAAACAGTTTGCTCCTGCCAATCCATCGCTATTCTCAACAGTAGCAGTAGCCTTAAAAATTACCCCAGTAGTATTACCATTCAAGTCAGAACCTTCAGCAAAACAATCTATAGCTGTAGAACCTGAGTTATTTTCCATACAATACAAAGGACCAGCTCCATAAGTAACCTTTTTTAAATCAATCGCTGCAGTATAAGAACCATTATCTTCCTTAGTTATCGTACGGAACTCATCCCATCTGTTGTAAAAATTATCCGAAGCATTATTCTTCACTTCCGGAGTCAGCAAGGTATTTATATGGGAAACTCCAGTAGTAGTAGCAGCAGCACTCCAATGCTGTTGCAGATAGAAATCCTTGATTCCATTTACCAGGTTAAAGCCGTTAAAAGTTATAGCAGTCAAACCTGTCAACTGTGCTGTTGCGGCTGTAATATCTACACCTTCCGCCTTCTGTGTATAGGTAATCTTTGCAGCCAAACGGTCCAGTTTAATAGGACTTGCAGCCTTGGCAGGGTTATCATAATCATTTTCAGCAGATACGGTTATCTCCTGCCCTCCTGTCTTATCCGTTCCATTACACTCACTAAACATCAAAAATTTACCATTTGTAGCGAAATCAGCACTTGAAGATATAGTTTCCTTCAATTCTGTGATATTACTTTCTGCAGAAACGTTCAAGCTACCAGGGTTCGCAATCACATACACATAGTAAGTACCGACAGATGCTTCTACGGGATAAGTCTCCATACCACCCGTAACACTTTTGCAATTCACTTTTTTTGCTGACAGAACCTTTCCATCCTGATCACATAATAGAACCATGGCTTCTGAAATCGTTGACTCTTCTGCACTTCCAGCCTGCGTACCATCTTCTCCAGCTACCGTTCTGGAATCGCTGTTTTCTGTTCCTACCAGGGTCAGCGTCAAGAACGTACCGTTGTGACTGTTGTCAGTCGACGGTACATTGTCTTCATTAGAGCATGCGAACAACCCCAAGCCCGCAAATGCCAAAAATAAACTCTTAGTCAATTTCATAGTAAACTAAAATTTAAATTAAACATCATTTTTATTTCAATCTAATTTATTTCTTTCAAGTTGTTTATTCAGCCATGTATTCCACATACTGTTTCAGCAGCGTAAGGTTTTCCCCTGCCTGGCTATATCCTTTTGCCTTTGCCGCAGAGAAAGCCTGTGAAGCCTTGTCATACTGGCCTGCCTTAGCATAAGCCACACCCTTCATGTTCAGCAAGCTACCATCTTCCGGTGCGTTTTCCAGCAAGCGGATGGCTTCGCCCGTACGGTTGGCTTCCATCAGTGCCAGGGCCGCATTGTTTACCGCCGTTACATCGTTCGGATAGGCTTTGGCTCCGCGCATCAGGCAGTCAATGTATTCCGGACTGCCCTTGCCGTAACTGTCGGCCACCTGCTGTATTTCGCTCACGCTCATCAGATCTGGGCGGGTCTTAATCATTTCCTTTCCTTCTGCTAGGTCGAAATGGCGTACGTTGTATTCTATGCGGTATTCGTTACGACGAACCGGACCATACATCTCGTTCAGCAAGCGCTGGTAGATTTCGGGCGGTACCAAGGCCTTGATCTGTTCTTCGCAGGCATCCTTGTCGTCACCGCAGTTGTCAATAATATTCAGCACCTCATCAATTTTCAGCAGTTTGGGGTGCTTCAGTACTTCTTCGCGCAAGCCTACCCAGTCTTCACCCTTCCAGTCTACATGGTAAAGCTTCGAATCTACGCTCTTCAGGTCATCCTTCATGTATTCCGTGAAGGCTTTCGCACGGCGTTCAGACAATTTCATATTGTAATCGAAAGTACCTTCCGGTGAAGCGTAACCTGTTACGTAAATACCGGTTATGGTAAGATCATTGTTGTCTTTTACCAGCGTAATGGAGTTGCGAACCGTATTCAGTTCAGCTGCGTTGTTCTTGAACTTCGGGTCGATGCGGTGGCTGTCCTGGCGGAACTGCAAGCGGGCACTCCGGGTTTCTGAACGGCGTTTTACGATTTCTTCTTTCGGTTGGAGGAAAGGAGAGTAATAAGCTGGTGTCATCGGCGGGAAAATATCACCTGTAGAAGTATTCTCGTCACCTTCATCGCAAAGCGCACAGCCTGTCACGTACGCACGAAGACGGAGGTCGCCTCCAATCATCCAGCGCTTAAAAGGAACAGAAGCGTCATAGTCGAGCGTCTGGGCCGTACCGTTTTTACGGCGTACCTTCACCACGGCATTCGGATTAAGGTTCGTATCTTCAAAGGCTTCGGTACGTTGCTGCACCTTGTCGCGCACCTTTCCGTTGATGACGAAAGAAGGAAGTTCCTGCTGCTGACTGCCGTCGGCAGAGAGAATCACGGGCACCACGCGCAGCGAATGCTGGTTCTTCATATCCAGGTCGTCCAGGCTCACCGTCATTTTCACGTTGGCCTGACGGTCGCCCGTCTTCACCACCTCACGGTTCACAATCTTTATTTCACTCAGATAAGAAGTCTGGCCGAATACGGGAATGCCGGCTGCCAGTACAAATGCGAGAGAGATAATATATTTTTTCATCGTACGTTCCTCCATCATTTAATTACGTAAATCAAGGATATGGCAGCTTTCGTCAAACCGAAATAGTCTTTCTTGTCGCTGCCGCGCCATTCACCACAATGCGGGCAGTCGTACTTGTCATAGTCGGCGCGTATCCAGCCCGCCCCGATTTCAAGTCCCAGGTTCCAGTGCTTGGACAGCACGAACTGGTAACCGTAGCCAATGCCGGCACCGTACATATTGCCCTGGTAGCGGTAATCTTTAAAAGAAGGGAAAATGCCCAGATCCATATTGGCCACATTAAACTGCCCGCCCAGCGCATGAAGTGCCAGGAAATGGCCGTTGAAAGCTTCACAGAACCAATAGCGCGCTTCAGGCTGCACCAGCCAGTGCTTCATCTTGCGGTCATCACCTAAATTAAAGGGGTTATAATTACCCGACAAATCAATTGTCCACTTCGGAGCCACACGAAACTCTGCACCCAAATTAAGCGTAGTGGTCACATCGTAAAGCAGGTTTGTCTTCACGGCTATTTTCTGGGCAGAAACCGATATACAGACAAACAGAAACAATATCCATACCTGTATTTTTTTCATAACACCATGTCTTTTATTTTTGTATATTTATTTGGTAAATATATATATTTGGATTATGAAAATATAGAATCATTTCTATTTTTTTCAAAAGAAATTTATCAATTAACTATTGACAGCAATAATTCAACTGATAAATCTGCACAAATTATCTTTAAACCAGTGTTTTACGAAAGCTATTAGGGCTAATACCATATTTATCTTTAAACAAGCGATAAAAAGTAGACAAGCTAGGCAACGCACTTTCTGCCGCCACTTTACTGATAGGCCAATCAGGATGATTGCGGAACAGTCCAACTGAATACTCCAGACGAAGATCATTCAAGTATACACTTAAATTTCCTCCCGACGTAGATAATTTTAAAATACTAGCAAAACGACTTCTATCTACTCCCATCAGACGAGCATAATCATCGCGTGTCAACTGATAGTCAAGATATAGTTTCTGCTCTTTCACTTTCTGATCGAATTTTAAAAACAATCCTTCTTTCTCCGACACTACAAGATCAGCTGAAGTATCTACCTCTTCAGTGCACACCTTACGATTGCCCGCAGCCTCTCTCATAGCATATCTCGACAAACCATTATTACGCTGATCATCCAACTCTAATATTAGTTCAGCCATTTTCCTATTCTTGCGTTTGATTACAAGCAAAGCCCGCCAAAGCCCGCCAAATAGGAATAGCAGAAATATCATGACCCCCACTAATCCCTCGATTACATAACGCTGTATCTTCATTCGATAAGATGCTTTTTCCAGTTCATACTCACGCGATACGGCTTTTGTTACATCTGTAAGGTCAAGCATCTGATTACGCTCTATATTTACACGTATCTGACTTTGAATATCATATAACCGAAGCATTGCATTATAAGCCTCTTTATGCTTCCCCAGCGAGTTATAAGCCTGGGCACTCTGATACAAGGTTCGAAGATAAATCACACTTAGTGAATCTGCCTTATCCATCTTTGAAAAATAGATTTTACTATGGAGCAGCACAGAATGATAATCCTTACTTTCAAGAAGATAGTCATTTATCTCAAGTTGGCCCATAAAGGTAGATGAGAAGTTGGTAGAATAAAACTTATCAGCATAAGTCTTTCCCACCTTACAGTTCTCCAACTTACACGACAAATAAGCCATCTTACTATAGAAAAAAGCTTTATGACGATCAAGCATATGTGTATCTACATCCTTGCGGGAAGCAAGACGAGATAGCAACTCTTCACGCTGCAGGCCAATTTCCCATGCATCTTTAGGATTTCTATCGTTAATATAATATGCCATCAAATAACCCATACAATGGGACAGCAAAAAACCGGTATCAGACTCAGGCACACCCGATAACAAAGCGATAGCTTCCTTTATGCAATCATAACTTTTATGCAGTATACCCATTTTACGATACAACTCACCTTCCATCTGTAACATATTAGCCTTTAAAAGTTGATCCCCAGATTTCTCCGCATACTTCTTTCCTTCTGCTATTACATTAGCTGCCTCAGCAAGTTGAAATGAAGCTACAGAAGATTCAGCCAAAAGCATATAAGCATAGGAAGTCAGCACAGAATCCTGACGTATCTGCGGGTTATTCAATGCATGGCTAGCATAATGCATAGCCATATAATATTTTGACTGCGTACAATAAGCCAGCGCACGCAAATAATCAATGCCATACTGAGGATAAGACGATACTGTTTCAATACTATCCAACAAAGCTAAAGAAGTAACTGGATCACGTGCTATTTTTTTACGTAAATCAGCAAAAGGAATGCTATTTCCCCAAACAAAAGAAAAAGCGCCCCCACACAAAACTAAAAAACAAAAAAACTTTATTATCTTCACTCTTAAAAAATTTCCCCAAAACATTCATATCAAAATAACAAGTTCTTTTTTACACATGAAGCATAAAAAATGGGAGAACGCTTTCTCCCAACCTTGTTAACCTTAAATCTAATACTATGAAAAAAATCACGTGACAAATGTAAGAATAACACTTATTCTGTGCAAATATCCAACCCTTGATTTTCAGCTTTTTTAAAAATTTTTAAAAAACAAAAAGAATTCGCCCCGAAACAGCGCGTGCTTCGGGGCGAATCTTTATCTGTCTGTAAAGAGGATTAGTCTTTCAGTTTTGCTTTGATGAAGTCGCGGTTCAAGCGAGCGATGTTGCTGATTGAAACGCATTTCGGACATTCTGCTTCACAAGCACGGGTGTTGGTACAGTTACCGAAGCCCAGTTCGTCCATTTTGGCAATCATAGCCTTTGCACGACGCAATGCTTCCGGTTTTCCCTGAGGCAACAGGTTCAACTGGCTTACCTTGGCAGATACGAACAGCATGGCTGAACCGTTCTTACAAGCAGCTACACAAGCACCACAACCGATACAAGAAGCAGCATCCATTGCTTCGTCAGCTACCGGCTTCGGAATCAGGATAGCGTTGGCATCCTGAGGAGCACCTGTACGTACGCTGATGAAACCACCTGCCTGCATAATCTTGTCGTAAGCTGTACGGTCTACCATCAAGTCCTTGATAACCGGGAAACCGGCTGAACGCCACGGTTCTACAGTGATTACATCACCGTCTTTGAAACGACGCATGTAGATCTGGCAGGTAGTAGCACCTGTAGCAGGTCCGTGCGGATGTCCGTTGATGTACAAAGAACACATACCGCAGATACCTTCACGACAGTCATGGTCGAACACTACCGGTTCTTTTCCTTCTTCAATCAACTGTTCGTTCAAGATATCCAGCATTTCCAGGAAGGAAGTATCACCCGGGATGTCCTTCATCTGGAATGTATCGAAATGACCTTTTTCCTTAGGTCCGTTCTGACGCCAAACTTTCAGCGTAAATGATATATTTTTATCCATTTTACTTAGATTCTTTAATTGTTTAACTTCACTGATTAGCTCTTGTAGTTACGAGTCTGCACCTTGATAGCTTCGTAAACCAGCGGTTCTTTGTACAATACCGGAGCCTTGTCGTCGCTTCCCTGGTATTCCCAGCAAGCTACATAGAAGAAGTTTTCGTCATCACGTTTTGCTTCACCTTCTTCTGTCTGATGTTCTTCACGGAAGTGACCACCACAAGATTCTTCGCGGTTCAATGCATCGTATGCGATAAGCTGACCCATTGTGATGAAGTCGTCCAAACGGAATGCCTTGTCAAGCTCGATGTTCATACCTTCTTTTGCTCCCGGAATAAACAGTTCTGTTTCGAATTCCTTACGGATGTCTTTCAGCTTAGCCAAACCGGTCTTCAAACCTTCTGCAGTACGTCCCATACCTACGTATTCCCACATTACGCGGCCCAATTCCTTGTGAATTGAGTCTACAGACTTCTTACCCTTGATGTTCATCAGGTGGTCAATCTTAGCCTGTACAGCCTTTTCTGCTTCTGCAAATTCAGGCAAGTCAGTAGAGAAACGAGGAACAGTAATCTGGTCTGACAAATAATTCTGGATAGTGTAAGGCAATACGAAGTATCCGTCGGCCAGACCCTGCATCAATGCAGAAGCACCCAGACGGTTAGCTCCGTGGTCAGAGAAGTTACATTCACCGATAGCGAACAGACCCTTGATAGTAGTCTGGAGTTCGTAGTCTACCCAGATACCACCCATTGTGTAGTGGATAGCCGGATAAATCATCATCGGGTTGTAGTATTTCACACCGTTGATTTCGCGAGCCAGTTCGCCCGGATTTACGTCGGTGATTTCTTCGTACATATCGAACAAGTTACCGTAACGCTGGCGAACTACGTCCAAGCCCAGACGTTCGATACTTTCAGAGAAGTCAAGGAATACGGCCAGACCAGTGTTGTTTACACCGAAACCGTGGTCGCAGCGTTCTTTAGCGGCACGTGAAGCCACGTCACGCGGAACCAGGTTACCGAATGCCGGATAACGGCGTTCCAGATAGTAGTCACGGTCTTCTTCAGGAATATCGCTACCTTTCTTTGTGCCAGCCTGCAATGCTTTGGCATCTTCCAGTTTCTTCGGAACCCAGATACGACCGTCGTTACGCAGAGATTCTGACATCAAAGTCAGCTTAGACTGCTTGTCACCGTGTACCGGAATACAAGTCGGGTGAATCTGTACGTAAGCCGGGTTAGCGAACATAGCTCCCTTACGGTAGCAAGACATGGCAGCTGTTACGTTACATGCCATGGCGTTAGTTGACAGGAAGTAAGTGTTTCCGTAACCACCGGTTGCGATAACTACTGCGTGAGCAGCGAAGCGTTCCAACTTACCGGTTACCAGGTTCTTGGCGATGATACCACGTGCACGACCGTCAACCAATACTACGTCGAGCATTTCGTAACGAGTGTACAGTTTTACAGTACCGGCACCTACCTGACGGCTCAATGCAGAGTAAGCACCCAGCAACAGCTGCTGACCTGTCTGACCTTTAGCGTAGAATGTACGAGATACCTGTGCACCACCGAATGAACGGTTAGCCAGTGTACCACCGTATTCACGAGCGAAAGGAACACCCTGTGCCACGCACTGGTCGATGATGTTGTTTGATACTTCAGCCAGACGGTATACGTTAGCTTCACGAGCACGGTAGTCACCACCTTTCACTGTATCGTAGAACAGACGATAAACAGAGTCACCGTCGTTCTGGTAGTTCTTGGCAGCGTTGATACCACCCTGTGCAGCGATAGAGTGTGCACGGCGAGGAGAGTCCTGGATACAGAAGTTGAACACACGGAATCCCATTTCACCCAGAGAAGCAGCTGCAGAAGCACCTGCCAAACCTGTACCTACCACGATGATGTCCAGACGACGTTTGTTAGCCGGGTTCACCAGTTTCTGGTGAGCTTTATAATTGGTCCATTTCTCAGCTATCGGGCCTTCAGGAATCTTAGAATCAAGTATCTTAGTCATAATGTTTTTTCAATTTAATCAGTTACACTTAAATTAGCAAGCACCGCAACCCATCATGTTTTTCAGGAAGAACACAACGGCTACCAGCATGAAGCCAAGTACGATGATGGTAGAATAGATGTTAGAGATGCATTTCCAACGGTTAATCCAGATGGTGTTGTTCCAACCCAAAGTCTGCATAGAGCTCCAGAATCCGTGAGTCAGGTGGAACCACAAGGCAATCAGCCAGATGATATACAACACGAAGAACACCGGATTAGAGAATGTCTGCATGATGTAACCGTAACCGTCGGCTGCATGAAGACCACCCATCATCGGGTTGCCGATGATTTCAGCGAACTGCATTTTGTACCAGAAGTTTACGAAGTGAAGAGCCAGACCCAGGATTACGATGATACCCAGTACCAGCATGTTCTGAGATGCCCATTCCACGTTTTTCGGTTTTGCTGTCACTGCATAGCGTTCGTGACCGCGAGCTGCACGGTTCTGCATCGTCAGCCAGAAAGCGTAGATGATGTGAATTACAAACAGGGCAGCCAGTCCGACAGTAGCTACCAGCGCATACCAGTTGGCACCGAGGAACTCACAAACCATGTTGTACGCCTCGCCCGAGAACAATGCAACAAGGTTCATCGCCATGTGAAATGTCAGAAACAGGACAAGGG
>OGMH01000017.1_pt1 | contig 126041 bp, 104 predicted proteins | sample 1573191 | NCBI WGS metagenome assembly OGMH01 (sample SAMEA2581978, study PRJEB24529) | metagenome | biome: Human gut stool | place: China | collected 2011 | reverse complement strand
AATGAACGCACATTTGTCAAAGCCGATTGTGATTGATGAAGTTATAAAAACGATTTTAAGGTATGTATATAATTGATTAGCAGAGGTTCATGAATTAGTGGAATACAATTGACAGGAGGACTAAAATATGACAATGCGAGAGTGCTATGAAGTTATTGGAGGAAACTATGAAGCTGTCCTGGGGCGCCTTCACAGCGAAGCACTGATTCGGAGATTTACATTAAAGTTCCTTGAAGACCAGAGTTATCTACAGTTAAAACAGGCATTGGAAAATAAAAATTTTTAAGATGCTTTCCGCAGTGCGCACACATTGAAAGGGGTATGTCAGAGTCTTTCTTTTGACCGTCTGTATGAGGTTAGTAATGAGTTAACAGAACTTTTGAGAGATAGGACCGGAGAGCAGCCGGGGATATCAGAAGCAATGAAAAAAGTAACAGAAGTATATGAGATGACGATTGAAGAAATAATATGAAGGTTTTGAAGGCGAAGCAATTCGGTTGCTCAACGAAAACACAGTCGAAACGGTCTGTTGTCTACAAAAAATATAGAAAATAACTTTTGGATAGACTTAATAGTTTTTACTCAATAGCATAGAAAACAACAAAAACGGAGGAATTACAATGAAATTTCAAAAGCTTGGCAACACGGATATCGATGTTTCTGTGGTTGCATTAGGTACTTGGGGACTTGGGGGCGGAAGTGTTTGGACAGATAAAGATTCTACAGTTGAGGATGCGAAGCGTCTGCTTGACGTTTGCCATGAATATGGCGTGAATTACATCGATACCGCACCGGTGTATGGCACAGGCGTAAGTGAGGAACTGCTTGGTAAGGCGCTTAAGGGAAGAAGAGAAGATTTTATTTTGCAGACCAAATGCTCATTGAATTGGAGAGATGAGGGTGGTAATTTCCATTACGAACGAGACGGTTATACCGTAAATAATGACACCCGAGCAGCAGCAGTGAAAAAGGATGTTGAGGATTCGCTGCGAAGAATGGGAACCGATTATCTGGACTCTATTATTGTACATTATGTTTGCGGCAGCTTTCCTGTGGAGGAGACGGTTGGGGCTTTGGAGAATCTGGTTCGTGAAGGAAAAATCCGCACCTATGGACTTTCTAACAGTCAGCCGGCAGATTTGGTCGTATATCAGGAAGCTGGTGGAAGAGTATCTGTTGTGCAAGAATTTTTCAGTATTCTCTCTCCTTTCCATGGCAGAGAATATTTTGAGCTGTGTAAAAAGTATAATACGGTATTTCAAACTTATGGTGTACTGGAGGAAGGATTCTTAACTTCTCCGGTCTTTATGGAACGTGAATTTGCAAAAACTGACATTCGATCCAGAATACCTTGGACAGAGCCGGAGAAGAAGGAGGGGTTGCGCAGAGCTTTTGAAATCTGGAGACCGCTTTGTGAAAAATACAATTGCAGTTTTGCGGCATTAGTAGAATCCTGGGCACTGTCTCAGTATGACAGAATGAGTCTTCTGGTTGGAATGCGAAAAGCTTCCAGTGTAGAAGATACCGTAAAATGTCTGGATATTAAGCTATGTGAGGAAGATGTCAAATACATGGAGGAGGCAGTAAAGGCAATTCAGGTTGCAGTTTTAGATAAATAGAAAACTGTCGGATGTAGAAAAAAAGCATCCAAAAGAAGAAAGGACACCCGAATCGGATGTCCTTTTTTTCAAAAAGAGAGGTATATGATTATCTGTGAAACAGATGTCTGACAAAAGAAAGAAGACTAAAACGATTAGATTTCATATAGTCGTTTACAAAATTGTCACAATACATATAACGCTCGGCCTGAATCTATTCCGGAAGAACTTTTGTACCAATTAATAGAAGGAGCTATAAAAAGAGGAGAGAGGCGTATGCCGGAGCTCGAACTGTGCGTGGGAGTCGGAAGCAGGTGTATGGATATTTCCAAACTTTCGGTAAGCTATCATAGGGCAAAGGTAGCAGCGCATATGGCGATCGTGCAAAAAAAACGAGTAATAAAATTTGATGAATGTGGTTTATTTCGATTACTGTATAGGGTAGAGGACAAAGGGATATTAAAAGAATTGGAAGCGGAATGTCTGGCAGCATTAGAAGAACATGATCGCAGATACCATGCAAATTATGTGGAGACATTGCACGCATATCTAAAACACAATGGGAGCATTCAGGCGGTAGCCTCTGAAATGTACACACATCGCAATACCGTATTATATCGGATTGGAAATATTAAAAAAATTTTGGGAAATGAATTAAAGACACCGGAAGAGAGATTGCCTTATCATATCGCATTTTATATTCGAGAGATGCAGGGTTGGATTTACGAGTAAAAAATAGCAATTAAAATAGAAATTCATAGTTTTTAAATAGAATATCAAATGTTCATATCCATTCTAAAGTGTTACACTTAGCAACGGTTAAAAAACTGTATGTAAAACACAAAAGGAGAGAAAAGGAATGGAGAACAACAGTAAAAGCAGTGTCGTTTATCAGGGAAAAATTCCCGGAAAAGTAAAATATTCATTTGCCTTTGGCGCATTAGGAAAAGATTTAATATATGGAATGATAGCAACATTTTCCATGATTTATTTTACTGATATTATTAAAGTCGCGCCGGCATTTATCGGAACCATGTTCTTTGTGGCAAAGATCTGGGATGCATTTAATGACTTATTTATGGGAATGGTTGTAGATAATACAAGAAGCCGTTTTGGTAAGTTTGTACCGTGGCTTGTAATCGGAACGCTGATAAATGCATTTGTATTTGTAATTGTATTTACCGATTTTCATTTATCCGGCATAAGCCTTTGTGTTTTTGCATCCGTTGTTTATGTGTTATGGGGAATGACTTATACTATCATGGACATCCCATACTGGTCAGTAATTCCAAACTTAACATCTGATCCGGAAGAACGTGAAAAAGTGTCGGTATTACCGAGAATTTTTGCAAGTATCGGTCAGTCGTTGATCATTGCAGGGTTTGGTGTACAGATTATCAAAGGACTCGGTGGAAATTATACAGGATATCATAGATTTGCGTTGATCATTGCAGCAACCTTTATTTTCACAATGGCTGTATGTGTGTTAAACCTTCCAAAAATTCAGCATAATGTTGAGAAAAAAGAAAAAATGAAATTTAAAGACATTTTTACAGTTATCAAAAAGAATGATCAGTTAAGATGGGCTGTATTGTTAATTTTATTATATAATGTGGCAATTCAGGCAATCATGGGAGTTGCAACCTATTACTTTAGTTATGTATGTAACAATGCAGGCATGTTATCTGCGTTTATGATTAGTGCTTCAGTTGCAGAAGTAGTGGGACTTCTGATTTTTCCAAAAGTAACAAAAATATTATCCAGAGAGAAAGCATTCTTTGTTGCATGTGTTTTGCCTCCAATCGGATTAATCTTACTTTTAATCGTTGGAATTGTATGCCCGAATAATATTGCATTAACAGCAATCGCAGGTATTGTTGTAAAAACAGGAACCGGTCTGGAGCTTGGATGTGCAACCGTATTTTTAGCAGACGTTGTAGATTATGGTGAATATGTACTTGGAAATCGAAATGAAGGTGTTGTATTTTCACTGCAGACGTTAATTGTAAAATTAACTGCAGCATTTACCGCACTGGCAATCGGATTTGTACTGGAGTTAACCGGATATGTTCCAAATGCAGTGCAGTCTTTGGCAACACAGAATTCCATTCGAGTATTAATGTGCGTTGTGCCGACTATCGGTGTTATTCTTGCTTATGTGGTATACAAGAGTAAGTACAAACTGAATGATGCATTTATGAAAAAAGTTGTGGCAAAATTAAACGGCACAGAAAAATAAAAACAAAAATAAAAATGAGTAGAAGAAGGGGTTCTTCTGCTCATTTTTTTGAATCTGTTCTTTTGATATGATATGATAAAAATGTACTATCGAAAAGATTCCGAGAGTACATAAAAAAAGAGAGGAGGGAAATTGGTGAGAACATTTCGTATTATTCTGGCAGATGATGAGCCAAATATTCTTTATGGAATGCAAAAAGGGCTTGATTGGGAAAGGCTTGGATTTTCCGTAGTCGGAACAGCACAAAATGGAAAAGAAGTTTTAGAATTAATGGAAGAATTTCATACCGATCTTGTGATAAGTGATATTAAAATGCCGTTTATGGATGGTCTGGAGTTGGCAAAACAAATTCAGGAAAATTATATAAATACAAAGGTAATCTTGTTTTCTGGTTGGGATGATTTTGAATATGCGCGTCTGGCAATCAGCTATGGTGTTTCAGAATATATCATGAAACCGATTGACTATAATGAGATGCAAAAATTATTAATGGAGATGCATGAAGAATTAGATCAAGAATATAATGAAAAAATTAACCGTGTTCGATTAGAAGAGGCGTATATCAAAAGCCTGCCTTTACTTCGACAGCAATTTTTTTCTCAGTTAGTAACAGAACCGATGGAAGAGGCTGAGCGAGAATTGCAGATTAAAAACTTAAAATTGGATTTTTTTGATTTGGCATATTCTATTGTGGCAGTGAAAATACAAAAGGAAGAAGAAAAAGACTTTTTAAATGAATGGTCAATGAAAGAAACGTTAAAAGAAGCATTGGAAAATATCGCACATGTCTATGAATTTGGTATGGGTGAGAAAGAGATTTTTTTACTTGGCGGAGAAAAAAAACATGAAATTGGAAAAATTACAAGAAGTATTCAAGAAGCAGAAGTTATGATTGAACGTCTTTTTGGTGCAAGAATTTCCTGTGGAATCAGTGGGTGTAGTGAAAACCTAAGTGAAATGCCGCTATTGTATGCACAGGCACTCGAAGCATTGGATTATAATTTGGTATTGCTGGATGAAAACTATACGTATTATAACGATATTATGCCCCATCAGGAAATCGAAGAGGACTGGAGCATACAAGTTGAGATGATTGGAAAGAAGATTCCATATGTGGCAGAAACAGAACTAAAAGTTCAGGTACAGGAGCTACTTCGTTGGCTTCACAAAGGACATTATACATTAAATGAATATCAGATTGTGATTTTAGAAATTTCTTTTTCAGTTGCAAGGTTTTATAAAAAATATCAGATTACTTCGGATACAGAATTTGCAGGTACGAAAAAGATGGCGGTAAAAATTCTTTCATTAAGTACAGGAGAAGAATTGGATCACTGGCTTTTGAATTATTTTTTGCTTATTCGTTCTTTAATTCAGAAAAAGCAAGTGGATAATAATGTAGTGCTGGCAGAAAATGCAAAAAAGATTGTAGAAGAAAGTTTTCAAAATCCGGAGCTGAGCGTGGAGTCTGTATGCAATCAGCTACACGTTAGTACTTCTTATTTTTCTAAAGTGTTTAAGCAGGTAACCGGTGGCACATTTTTAAACTATTTGATTGGGAGGCGAATGGAAGAAGCGAAAAAATTGTTGTTACAGACGGATTATAAAAGTCATGCGATTGGAACGATGGTGGGCTATCCGGAGCCAAATTATTTTAGCTATGTATTTAAAAAAAATTGCGGCATATCACCGGTAAAATATAGAAAATTGGGAGCAATGGATGAAAAGTAAAAAAGTAAGTATTCGAGTTTTGGTTCCGGTTATGATCTCAGCGTCAATTGCAGTTTGCGTGATTAGTTGCATGATTTTGTTTTCTTCTTATTTTTCTAAATATTTTCAAAAAAATGCAATAGAGAAAGTAGATAAACAAAAAAAGTTTCTTGTGCAGAATCTGGAAACAGAAATCGGAAGTATGAATGAGTGGATAAATGAGATTTATTACCAGGAAATTAAAAAATATGATGTGGGAAGTACAGAATTTGAAGCAAAACTTAAGCAAAAGTTGCTTACAGAATCAAAAAATATATATGGAATCGGGCTGTATGACGGGGATGGAAAATGTATTTGGAAGTCAGATGAATTTTTGGAACCAGAAAATGTAAATGCCGAAGCGACAGCTTGGTTTATACAGGCTAAAAATAACATTGAAACGATTCATTATGGAACAAAAAAGCTAATTTGGAGCAAAAAAGCAAATATTCTGGAAGTTAGTCGATATGTGGAATATCTTGAAAAAGGAACGATGAAATCAGGAGTTCTTTTATTGGAATATAATATGGCTCCAATTGATGAAATTTTGAATCAATATCAAAATCAAAAAACCTCGTATTGCTATTTTTTAGATGCAAAAAGGCAGCTACTTTACCATCCGTTTGACAAGCAAATTGCATCAGGGCTTTATACTGAAAAAACAATTCAGACTGCATTTACTGATAAAAATTATGTAATGCAAAAAATGGAAGGACAAAGATGGTTAATCGAGCAGCAGCAGATTGGGTATACAGGATGGAATCTTGTCGTAGTAAACTCAATATCAAGTTTAGCGACAGAAAATTATAGTTTGCATTTTGTTGCCTGGTTGACTTTACTTTTAGTAGGAATTATTTTGACTTTTATTGATACGCTTGTTTTTCGAAATTTTACAGAGCCGATTTACCGCTTGCTTTATACAATGGAAAAATTTGGAACAGGAAGCTATAAGGTGCGAGCAAAAGAAAAAGGTGTTGGGGAATTGAAAAATTTAATCAAACATTTTAACGTTATGGCAGACAAGCTGGAAGAACAAATGGAAGAAATTAGAAGAAATGAGCAAGAAAAACAGCGAATGGAAAAGAAATTGTTACAATCTCAGATTAATCCTCATTTTTTATATAATACGCTAGATTCGATTATCTGGATGATTCGAAGTGAAGAATATGATGGAGCTGGAGAGATGGTTTCTTTACTTGCTAAATTTTTTCGTATTTCTTTAAGTCAGGGAAAAGATATGATTCCGTTAAAAAAAGAGTTGGAGCATGCGACCAGCTATCTGGCAATTCAAAATATTAGATTTAAGGATAAGTTTGAATTTCAAGTGAATGCAGACCCAAATCTATTAAACTATCTGTGCCCGAAGCTTTCGATTCAGCCGTTGCTTGAAAATGCAATTTATCATGGAATGGAAGGCATGTATGAAGATGGGGAAATCGAAATCCGAATTTATGAAAAAGAGGGAGCAATCAAGATTGAAGTAGCAGACAATGGACCTGGAATGACAGCAGAAAAGCTGGACTATATTATGCACAATAAAGTGATTTCAAGCAAGCGGGGGTCTGGGATTGGAGTGCGAAATGTAAATGAACGAATTCAGCTGATCTATGGGAAAAATTATGGAATTACGATTGCAAGTGAACTAGATGAAGGTACCGTTGCCACAATTACAATTCCGAAAATGGAGGAGTTTGATGAAACTTAGTAAAAAGAAACATATCATTTTAATGATTTTGTTGGTTCTTGTTGCAGTGTTTTCTGTTTCATTTATGAAAAATCGCGCCTATAGAGAAAAGACGCAGCGAATCGCAGTTGTGTATCCTAAACTGCCGCAACAGGACATAAGTATGCTGCAAGAAGGAATCCGAGATTATGCCTATGAAAATCAGATACAGCTTGATACGTGGTATCGAAGTCAGATGAGTGCAAAAGAATTGCAGCAATTAGCAGAAGAAGAAAAGAAAAATCATTCTATAGGAATTCTGTTAGTTTATCCGGAAAAGTATTTAAAAAAGCAAAAAGATGGGGATACTTATGAAGACGTATTGGCAATTACGGATACCATGCAGGAGTCTTTTAAAAATTATGCAACGTTTGCAGAGATAAAGGCAGAAACAGTCCGTTTACCGATTGAGAAATCCGTTTTAGAAACAATAGCAAATGGCAAAAAAGAAAATATTTATCTAGAAAACACGTATCAGCTTGGCTATGAGAGTATGTATATGATTGCAAAATATGGAAAGCAAAAGCAGTTGGGCACCATTTGTATAAATCCAATCGAGTTAAACAAAGAAACCCTGGGTGATGGAAGCTTGGATGCTTTATTAGTAGATTAGAGGAATGTGATGAAAAAGCAAACAAAACGATACAATATGATATTAATAGGCTTAATTCTGGTATTATTGGTGTTTATTGTGGTTTGGAAGCTACAAAAAAGAGAGGATTTGTATTTTCATGTGGGAATTGCCGTCTATGATTTAGGAGATTCCTTTATTGAAAGCTATATAGAGGAACTACAAGAGCAGATTGAAGAGCATAATATAGCAGGAAAAAAAGTATCATATGAAATTTATGATGCGAGAGGAATTAGCACACAGCAGGAGAAACAGTTACAGTATATGTATGCACAAGAATATGACTTAGTGCTTGTCAATCTGGTTGAACCATCATTTGCAGCCAGGGTTTTAAATGAGTTAAATGAGTCTAAGACACCTGCAATCCTATTTAATCGAGAAGTGGAAGAAAAAGATTTGGAAATAAAAAAGGATGTGTGGTATGTAGGGACGGATGCGGAAGCAGCCGGGAAAATCCAGGCAAAGATGTTAGCACAGCTTTGGGAAAAACAGCAAGAGACGGTAGATAAGAATCAAAACGGAAAGCTAGAGTATATCTTGGTAGAAGGAGAAGAATCTCATTATGATACGATTCGAAGGACCAATGGATTTTTAGAAACAAGTAAAGAATTGCCATTAAATCAGCTACAAAATCTTTCAGCAGATTGGAAACGAGAACTTGCATTTGAAAAATTCGCAGCACTTGATGAAGTGATGATTCAAGATACAGAAGCTATTATTTGCAATAATGATGACATGGCACTTGGAATCTATGATTATTACAAAGCCAATCAATTAGATGTGCCGGTAATTCTTGGAATCAATAATAGTCAGGAAATGAATGAAAAGGTCTTAAGTGGCGAAATCTATGGGACAGTGGATAATAATGTAGAAGATCAGGTAAAAAAAATAGATGGCTTAATGAGGAAAGTTTTAGAAAAAAATGAAGCAGATGAGCCAAAAATCTGGTATAGCGAGCCGTATGAGATTATAAAACGCAAATGTCCATTAAGAATTGAAAATGAAGAGGAAAAAATAAGATGAAAGCTTATGAACGTTTTTTAAAATATGTTGCAGTTTGGACTGCAAGTGATGAAAACAGCAAGAGTGTTCCGACAACAAAAAGACAACTGGATCTTGGAGCGCTTCTTGTAGAAGAGATGAAAGCACTGGGACTTTCAGACGTAAAAATGGATGAATATGGATATGTGTATGGCTATCTTCCTGCTACCGAGGGTATGGAGGCAGTTCCGGCACTTGGCTTAATCGCACACTTGGATACAGCTCCGGATTATAATGGACGTGATGTAAAGCCACAGCTGATTGAAAACTATGATGGGAAAGATGTCGAACTTGGCACTTCTGGAAAAGTGCTTACGGTAAAAGATTTTCCTAGATTAAGTAGTTATAAAGGAAGAACGTTAATCACAACAGATGGTACTTCATTGCTTGGAGCAGATGATAAAGCCGGAATTGCAGAGATTCTTACCGTAGTGGAAGAATTGATAAAAGAAAAAACTCCTCATGGAAAACTCTGTATTGCGTTTACACCGGATGAAGAAGTCGGAGGCGGAGCAGATTACCTGAAGCTTTCCGAATTTGGTGCAGTTTACGGTTATACCTTAGATGGTAGCCATGAAGGAGAGATTCAGTTTGAAAACTTTAATGCAGCCGGCGCAGAAGTCATTGTGCATGGAGTGAATGTTCATCCGGGAAGTGCAAAAGATATCATGAAGAATGCGCAGACCATAGCAATGGAACTCCATGGAATGCTTCCAAAAGCTGAGTGTCCGGAAAAGACAGAAGGATATGAAGGTTTTTATCATCTGATGGAATTTAACGGGACTGTAGAGCAGGCTGTGATGAAATATATTATTCGTGATTTTGATCCGGTATTATTTGATGTAAAACAGGAGAAACTACGTCAGACAGTAGCGCAAATCAATGCTATTTACGGAGAAGGAACCGCAGAGGTAAAAATCGAAGAATCTTATCGTAACATGAGAGAAAAGATTGAGCCATGTATGCAGTTAATTGAGTATGCAAAAGCAGCTTGCAAAGAAGCAGGAGTAGAACCGGATGTTTCTCCGATTCGAGGAGGTACAGATGGTGCGCGTCTGAGTTTCCGAGGTTTGCCATGTCCGAATCTTGGTACCGGTGGAGATGGCTTCCATGGTCCATTTGAGCACATAACGGTAGAAGGAATGGATTTATCCGTAGAAATCGTTAAGAAGATCATCAAAAAAATGTGATGTTTTTGTGATAAAACTTTACAGTGAAAGAAAATTCATGTAAAATACTTTGTGATAAATTTTACAGTGGTAACGGATTCACATAGAACACTTTGTGGTAAGAGGAGATATATGAGTGAATTATTATACAAAACATTAAGAGAAAGCGTAGTAAATGCCATTCGAACGAAAATTATGAAGCGTCAGATTCGTCCCGGAGAGCGGATCGTGGAGCTGGAGCTGGCACAGGAATTTCATACCAGTCGAGGACCGATTCGTGAGGCATTACGCCAGTTGGAAATTGAGGGGCTTGTAGAGTATACAAGAAACGTGGGGTGTTCTGTGAGAAGGTTTTCTCTTATGGATTCTTATGAAGCTTATTTGTTGCGTACAAATTATGAAATTGTCAGTATACGTTTGCTAAATGGAAAAATACCGAAAGATACGATTCGAAAAATGGAAAGTATTTTGGAGCATATGAAACATATTCCAATTGAAAAATTTGACAAAGTATTTGAATATGATAATCGATTTCACGAGCAGTTAGTGATAATGTCAAAACTTCCGCGTCTTGAAAAAGCATGGAAAGAGTTATATTTCAGTAATCTTTTGGCAGGCTATGAATTATTGAAAGATAAAGGAGAGATTTTGGAGCGTCAGTATGAAAATCATCTTGCAATTTTAGCAGCTTGTAAAGAAGGAGATTGCGAAAAAATCTGTCAGGAAGTAAAAAAACACTATTGGAGAACAATTTACCGAATTTTACAAGAACAAGAAAATGAAGATACAGAGTTGGAAAAAAACTGGATGATGGCAATTTAATTAACTTCTTTACAAAGTATAAAAGATGTTATCAAAAAGGGTCAGGGAACAATCGAAAGAGAGTTTCCTGGCCCTTTTTGTATAAAAATAACCAGATAAATATTATGTCACAGGTACTTCCCCTGTAGATTTCCGTTCAATTAGCTGCGCATGCAATAAAAATGTGCTGATTGGAATGTTGTTAAGTAGGCTTGATAGTGCAAAGAACCCGCTTTTTCCGAGTTCAAGCCGATCTTGTCTGATTGTAGTCAACGGAGGAGATGTATATGCTGCAATCGGAATATCATCAAATCCGATAATACTGATATCTTCAGGAATCCTGTAGCCTAGTTGCTGACACTGGATAAGCGCTGCATTGGCAAGAGTGTCCTGACTACAGATGATAGCAGTCATTCCTTTTTCCAGAAACCGAGGCAGGTGCTTTTCCATACATTCAGACAAATAATAAGAGCAGCCGGTAGAATCAGAAGAAGTCTTCAGTCCATGCTGGTGCATGGCACGGAGGAAAGCAGCATGTCGTATCTGAAGAATCTGAGAACCAAGAGAACCGCTGAGATAGGCAATCTTACGATGACCAAGTCTAGCAAGATAAGAAACAGCAAGTTCCATTCCCTCATCATTATCAATGCCTACATAAGCGGTAGAAGGATTCCCAATAATATAGTTATCGAAAAGCACGGCAGGAGTGTGGCTGGTTTTGAAATCCTGAATCCAAGGGTCGTTCAAGGAAAAGCCGATTGCAAAAGCTCCTACGTAATCATGCTCCAACATAAAAACATCATAATGTTGGTTACGTTGCATTTGAACGTCCACAGGTACGATTTCAATATCAAAACCGGCTGGTTCAGCCATTTGGCGAAAACCAAGCAGAATGTCATAGGCAAAATGATGTGGCTCTTCGTATTGTATATTCTCTTTTTCTGCTATAATACAGATTTTTTTTACAGGTTTCTTATAACGACGTAGTTTAGTATAACCGAGGGCTACAGCAGTTTCTAAAACCTGTTTCCGTAAAGTTTCGCTGATATCAGGTGCATCATTGAGTGCTTTGGATACAGTACTCTTGGAAACTTTCATCTTATCAGCAATATCTTGGATTGTAGTCATAATATGTGATCCTTTCATGAAGTAGGAAAATAAATCTTATTTTATTATATACGATGATATAGTAAAAAGCAATGAACTACAGGAGAAATAAAAGTTTAGATAAGTTTCGTGAATGAGAAAATAAAAAATAATGCACAAAAAAAGAAGGTAGAAAAATGTAAAAAATTAACAAAAGTAAGTGACAGATTGAAAAAAGATTGACGAAAAATTGAAAAAGGCGTATATTAAGTTTAACGAAACAATACGAAACAAAATGAAAGGAAGAAAGATGATGAAAAGAGGACTGGCAACATTTCTAACAGGAATCATGACTGTAACGCTGGTGGCAGCAGGACTAACCGGATGTGGGAGCAGTACGGCGGATAAAAGGTCAGAAAAAGTCAGACTGATGGTATGGTCTCCATCAGAAGATCAGTCAAAAGACAGTGGCGAATGGCTTCAGACAATGTGCAATACTTTTGCAAAAGAGCATCCGGAATGGGATATTACATTTGTCTATGGAGTAGCTGATGAAGCAACAGCAGCAGATCAGGTGGCACAGGATCCGGAAGCAAGCGCAGATGTATTTATGTATGCAAATGACAGGATTACATCGCTTACAGATGCGGATGCAGTAGCAAAATTTGGCGGAAAATATAAAGAAGAGATTGAATCAACCAACTCAGAGGAACTTTTAGATTCACTAAAGGTTGACGGAGAGCTTTACGGGGTTCCGTTTACAACCAATACCTGGTATATGTTTTATGACAAGTCTGTATTTTCAGAAGAAGATGTGAAAAATCTGGATACAATGCTGGAAAAAGGAACAGTATCCTTCCCTCTTATTAATTCGTGGTATCTTCCGGCGTTCTACTTGGGAAATGGATGCACCTTGTTTGGAGATGGAACAGACGAGTCAAAAGGAGTTGATTTTGCAGGAGAAAAGGCAGTGGATGCAACCAATTATGCAATTGATCTGGCAGCCAATCCAAATTTTAAAATTGATGCAGATGGATCAGCACTTGCAGGACTTCGTGATGGCAGTGTAAAGGCAATGTTTACCGGATCGTGGGATGCAAACGCAATCAAAGAAGCATTTGGAGATAATATGGGAGTTACATCTCTTCCTACTTATACAATTAACGGAGAAGAGAAGCAGATGCTTGCTTATGCCGGTTCAAAAGCAATTGGAGTTAACTCGCACAGTGAATACATGGAACAGGCAGTTGCACTTGCTGTTTATCTGGGTGGAAGTGATGCACAGAGAGCACACTACGAGATGAGAACCGTGATTCCATGTAATACAGAACTTCTGAAAGAAAAGGATATTGCATCCGATCCTCTTGTTCAGGCACAGAATGATACTTTTAACAATACATCGATACTCCAGCCGTTCGTGGCATCCATGAGTAATTGCTGGACACCGGTCGAGAATATGGGAAAAGGAATTCGTAACAAGAGTGTGACACACGAAAATGCCGAAGAACAGACGGAAGCAATGAATGAAGCAATGAACAGCAATGGAATTAATTAAGAGGTGAGCGGAATGAGTATGTTTAAGAAAAAAATCAATGAATTTCCAACGCCATATACCTGCAAAAATGCAGTGAAAAAAGGTGGAGTAGAGACTAAGCTTTCCATGATTCTGATGGGATTTGGAAACATTGTACATGGTCAGATTATCAAAGGACTTTTGTATCTGGCAGTTGAAATTGCCTACATCGTTTTTATGGCAGTAAATGGAATTGGGTTTATCGGTGGTCTACGGACACTTGGAACTGTGCAGCAGCAAGAAGTATGGGATGAAGCGAAGCAAATCTATATTTACACAAAAGGGGATCAGTCCGTCCTGATTTTACTTTATGGCGTGGCGACAATCCTGTTGACAATTCTTATGATTCTTATATGGAGAGGAACCTTAAAAAGTGCATATAAAGCAGAATGTATTCAGAAAGCGGGAATGCATGTAAATACATTTGCAGAAGATCTGAAATCCTTTCTGCATGAGAATCTGTATCGCTTGTTTATGACGCCACCAACGGCATTCATCTTTGTGTTTACTGTACTTCCGTTGGTGTTCATGATCTGTATGGCATTTACCAATTACAGCCGTATCGGCAACCATCTGATGCTGTTTGACTGGGTAGGACTTGATAATTTCAAGACATTGTTTGATTCCGAAAGTATTCTTGGAAGTACCTTCTGGTCTGTTCTGGGATGGACGATCATCTGGGCGTTTTTTGCAACTTTCAGCAATTATATTTTTGGAATGATCCTTTCCCTTCTGATCAACAGAAAGGGAACAAGAGCAAAAGGATTCTGGAGATTTTGTTTTGTTCTTTCCTGTGCAGTGCCGATGTTTGTATCTCTTTTGATCATGCGTACCATGTTACAGCCAGAAGGAGCGGTCAACGTACTTCTCAGAAATATCGGATTGATCGCAAGTGATACAAGCCTTCCGTTTTTTACAGATGCGACATGGGCGAGAGTGACTGTTATCATCATCAATGTCTGGGTAGGGGTGCCGTATACACTGCTTCAGCTTACAGGTGTACTTCAGAACATTCCGGAAGAACTTTATGAAGCCGCAAAAGTGGATGGAGCAAATGCATTCCAGACATTTACAAAGATCACGCTGCCATATATGTTGTATGTGACAACACCGTATCTGATCGTAACCTTTACGGGAAATGTCAATAACTTCAATGTCATTTATCTTCTTTCAGGAGGAGATCCGGTAACAAACCTTTCTTCAACTGCAGGTAAGACAGACCTTCTGGTTACATGGCTTTACAAACTGACAATTGATAAACAGTACTATAACATTGGTGCGGTAATCGGAATTATGACCTTTATCATTCTGGCAATCGGTTGCCTTCTTACATACCGTAACAGTAAATCCTATAAAGAAGAAGGAGGATTTTAATCATGGCAGGAAAGAAATTACAATCTGCAAAAAAGAAGAAAATGATCAACAATACGATCGTACATATTGTTCTTGCGGTGTTGGCAGTTATCTGGCTTTTCCCAATTGCATGGGTAATTCTGACGAGCTTCCGTGCGGAAAAGGGTTCTTACGTATCAACCTTCTTCCCGAAAGCATTTACGCTTGACAATTATATAAAACTATTTACTGATACATCCATTTTAAATTTCCCGCAGATGTTTATGAACACATTGTTTATTGCAATTTGTTCCTGCATTTTATCAGCATTTTATGTGCTGGCAGTTTCCTACTGTTTGTCCAGATTGAAATTTAAAATGAGAAAACCATATATGAACATGGCAATGATTCTGGGATTGTTCCCGGGATTTATGTCCATGATCGCTGTGTACTTTATTTTAAAGGCGATGGGACTTACAGAAGGAAGCCTGATTAAACTGGCTCTGATCTTATGTTATTCCGGTGGTGCAGGACTGGGTTTCCAGATTGCAAAAGGATTCTTTGATACGATTCCGGTTGCAATTGATGAAGCTGCACTTTTGGACGGATGTACCAGATGGCAGATTTTCAGCAAGATCACACTGCCACTTAGTAAACCGATCATTGTATATACAGTGCTGACATCTTTTATGGCTCCGTGGCTCGATTTCATTTTTGCAAAGGTAATCTGCAGAGCAAACTCAGACCAGTATACGATTGCAATTGGACTTTGGAAAATGTTGGAAAAAGAATATATTGACAGTTGGTACACCAGTTTTGCGGCTGGGGCAGTTCTGATTTCAATCCCGATTGCGATTCTGTTCTTGTTCATGCAGAGATATTATGTAGATGGAGTATCAGGTGCAGTGAAAGGATAAGGAAGATGATGAAGGATAAAATAGAATTAAAAAAATATTATTCTACAAAAGAGTTTCTTGAAAATTATATTTATGAGGAAAATAATCTTGGCGTAGAATGTACAGAAGAAGGAACGACATTCCGTCTGTGGTCACCACAGGCGGAATGCGTTAGTTTAAACCTGTATCAGACAGGGAATGGAGGAAATGCGTACGAGCGGATTCCGATGAAAAAAGAAGAAAAGGGTGTGTGGAGTTGGGAGAGCAAAGAAGAACTTCACGGCGTTTATTATGATTATCTGATTACACGCAATGGTGAAGAAGTCCGATCAGCAGACCCATATGCAAAGGCATGCGGAATTAATGGATTGCGCAGCATGGCGGTGAATCTGAAAAAGACCAATCCAAAAGGATGGGAAAAAGATCAGACACCAGAAGAAGGACCGGAGAGAATCGTATATGAACTTCATGTAAAAGAATTTTCATGGGATAAAGCGGGTGGTTTTCCAGAAGAATATCGTGGGAAATACAAAGCATTTACGTGTAGACATACGACTTTAAATGAGGATGGAATTCATCCTACAGGTCTGGATTATTTAAAAGAACTCGGGGTGACACATATTCAAATCATGCCGATGTATGACTATGGTTCTGTAAATGAAGCAGGGGAAGATACAGAGTTTAATTGGGGGTACGATCCAGTCAATTACAATGTGCCGGAGGGCTCCTATGCGACAGATGCCAGACATGGTGAAGTTAGAATTCGAGAAATGAAAGAAATGATCCAGGCAATTCATGAAGCTGGTTTTGGTGTAATCATGGATGTTGTCTACAATCATACTTATTCGCTGGATTCCTGGTTTCAGAGAACTGTACCTTGGTATTTTTACCGAGTATTTCCGGATGGGAAGATCTCTGATGGTTCCGCATGTGGAAATGATGTGGCAAGTGAAAGAGAGATGTGTGCGAAATATATTCTAGAATCAGTGCTTTACTGGACAGAGGAATATCATATTGACGGATTCCGTTTTGATCTGATGGGACTTCTGGATGTAGACCTGATGAACCGGATCCGAAGTGAACTGGATCAGCGATACGGAAAAGGAAAGAAGATTATTTACGGAGAACCTTGGGCAGCAGAACAGACAGCTGTAGAAGGCGGTAAAAAACTGGCAACAAAAGAAAATATTGGACTTCTGGATGAAAATATCGGAGCGTTCTGTGACAGCACCCGAGATGGAATCAAAGGCTCTGCACTTCGGGCAAAGGAAGCCGGATTTATAAATGGAGCGGAAGGAAAAGAAGACGAAATGCTTGCAAGTGTGGCAGCATGGTGTACAAATCCTTATCATGCGGAAGGATTTGAGAATGTCAAAGCACCTTCACAGATTGTTACCTATGTATCAGCACATGACAATCATACCCTGTGGGATAAATTAAAAGAGACAGTCCCGGAGGAAGAATGTATGAGGCTGAATAAAATGGCAGCAGCAATCTATATGACCTGTCAGGGAACGCTGTTCTTCTTATCAGGAGAAGAATTTGCCCGTACAAAAGATGGACAGGATAATACCTTTAAGGCGCCGATCACTCTAAACCGTCTCGACTGGGAAAAGGCATGGGAAAACAAGGAACTGGTTCGTTATTATCAGGGGCTGATTGCACTTCGAAAACAGCTCTATGGGCTTTGTGACAAATCAAAAGACAGTTATAAACGAATCACGGATATGTGGAAAGAAAAAGACGTAATAGGATTTACTGTGCTCAATGATAAAAAAGCAAGATGGAGTCAAGTAAAGATAATTTATAATGCAAGAAAAAGTAGTTATAAAGTAAAATTCTTGAATGATGGCTGGGAAATCTTAAGCGATGCGGATGACAGCTGGTGCTGGGAAAAAGGAATCTGTGCGGACAGACAGATAGAAGCCGCACCGCAGAGCGTGTTGATACTTGGACGTAAATAATGATTAAGGAGGAATAGTGCATGAAGTGGATTTATGGCAGACAGGATTGGAAAACGTTGGAGAGAGGACTTGAAAACTGCTATCTTTTAACTAATGGTCTGGGAGGTTTTTCTTCGCTTACGATGACCGGAGCTGTGGCAAGAAATGATCATTCGGTATTCATGGCATGTACGAAAGCTCCAAATCACAGAGTGAATATGGTTCACCGTATAAAAGAAGAACTGGGTATTGGGGAAACAAAGTATGTTCTTTCAACTCAGGAGTTTGCGGATGGAACAAAAGAAGAAGGATACCGTTATCTTACAGAGTTTTCTTTTGGAGTTCTTCCTTTGTGGCGTTACCTGACAAGTGGAATAGAGATAGAAAAAGAGATTGCGATGGCACAGGGCAACAATCAGATTGCAGTGAATTATCATCTGAAAAACCGCGGTCAGGAAGAAGCAGTTCTCTGTGTAACTCCGTTTTTTCAATTTGAACCTAAAGGGGAAGATTTGAAAGAAGATAAGATCTTTTCAAGACAAGCGCAAAAGATTACCGATGGAAAGTATGCTCTTTTCTTTGAAACAAATGGGAAAGTAGAGGGCTTTCAGGAAAAGAAAGAAACGTATTTTTATCGCTACGATGAATGTGATGGAAGACGAGAAAATGGAACCGCAAGTGCAGTGTATCAGATTAAAAAACGGGTAAAGCCAGGAGAAGAGACAGATTTGACAGTAATTTATTCGCTGGAAAGTCGGATTGGTATGGATGCAAAAAAATTATTTGATGAAATTAAAGAAGAACAGATCCATCATCAAGAGAAGCTTATAAAGACTTCAGGTTTGAAAAATAAGCTGGCACAGACACTGGTATGTAGTGCAGACAAGTTCCTTTCGAACAGAGAGTCTACGGATGGATTGACCATTCTTGCAGGTTTTCCTTTTTTTGAGGATTGGGGAAGAGATACAATGATTGCACTTCCGGGAATTTGCATCTCCACAGGAAGATTTGAAAGTGCAAAATCAATTTTGCGGACATTTGCATTTTATGAAAAGGATGGATTGATGCCAAATCTGTTTCCGGAGGGGGAGAATGAGCCACTTTATAATACTGTAGATGCGGCACTATTATTTATCAACTGCGTGTGGTTATATTATGAAAAAACTCAGGACATCAAATTTGTAGAGGAAATGTATCCGGTAATGCAAAGAATTATTTCCGGTTACGAGAGAGGAACAAATTTCAATATCCATATGGAAGAAGATGGTCTTATCAGTGCCGGGGCGGGGCTGGATCAGGTAACATGGATGGATGTACGTGTGGGAGAAATCCTTCCGACACCAAGACATGGGAAACCGGTGGAGATCAATGCTTACTGGTATAATGCACTTTGTATCATGCAAAGGTTTTCTGAAGTTTTGAAGAAAAATGAAGCGCAGAAATATGGAGAACTCGCACAGAAAGTGAAAGAATCTTTTGCACGAGAATTCTGGATGGAGGAAAAACACTGCCTGAAGGATGTAATCTCAGAAACAAAGGCAGATACACAAATTCGTTGTAATCAGATATGGGCAGTGTCTATGCCATTTACAATGTTGGATGAAGAGAAAGAAAGACAGATTGTAGATACAGTGTTTGAAAGGTTGTATACGCCTTATGGACTTCGGACATTAGATCCAAAAGACGAGGAGTTTCATGCAAGTTATGGTGGAGAGATGATAAAAAGAGATCTTGCTTATCATCAAGGAACCGTCTGGACTTTTCCAATGGGTGGATATTATCTCGCATATCTAAAAGTAAATAAAGATTCAAGAGAAGCAAAAGAGATTGTGGCAAAGCAGTTAGAAGTGTTGGAAAGTGCAATGCGTGAAGGATGCATTGGTCAGCTCCCTGAAATTTATGATGGAGAGATTCCGGTTTCTTCAAAAGGATGTTTTGCACAGGCGTGGAGTGTGGGAGAAATTCTGCGGGTTTATGAAAAATTGGAGGAAGAATAAGATGGAGTTTACCGGGGTATATCATAAAACATCAGAGCAGATGAGTTATCCGTTGGATGAGGACAGACTAATTGTAAATATTAAGACCGGATATGATGTAAAACAGGTATTTATTCATTACGGAGATCCTTATGATGCAGGAATTCTGGGTGGAAAGGAAAAGTGGATTGGAAAAAGAGAAGAAATTATTTATAAAAAACGTCTGTCGCATCAAATCTGGTGGACAACAACGCTTTTTCCAGAATATAAAAGATGTAAATATTATTTTGAGCTGAGAACAGAAGAGGAAGTCTGGTATTATTTTGAAGATGGTTTCCTGACGAAAGATCAGCTTCAGATGGATGGTCGTATGCAGCAGTGCTTTATTGTACCTTGGATGAATCCGGCAGATATAAATCGCACGCCGGCATGGGTAAATGATACGATTTGGTATCAGATTTTTCCAGACAGGTTCTGTAATGGGACACCGGAAAAGAATGGAAATGATATCACACCGTGGAGAAATTATGGAACTGTGACAAATCAGGAAAAATTCGGAGGAAATCTGGAAGGAATCCGCCAGAGACTATCATATCTTCAGAACCTCGGAATTACCGGTATTTATTTTAATCCAATCATGAAAGCAGAGTCCAACCACAAATATGATACTACGGATTACACAAAGATCGATCCAGCCTTTGGTGATGAAGAAACAATGAAGGTGCTTTGCAGGGAAGCGCATGAAAAAGGAATCCGCATTATGGTAGATGCAGTATTTAATCACTGTGGAAGAAAATTTGCGCCGTGGCTTGATGTACTGGAACACGGAAAAGATTCTTGTTATGCGGACTGGTTTATGGTGGAAGACTGGGAACAAATCGGAAAAAGAGCAGATACCAGAGACAGGCGCTTTTACTCTTTCGCATTTGCAGATACGATGCCAAAATTAAATACGAATAATGAAGAAGTAATTGAGTATTTTTGTAAGGTCTGCGAGGAATGGATTCAAAAATTTGATATAGACGGAATCCGTTTTGATGTAGGAAATGAAGTATCACATCGGTTCTTAAAGCGGATGCGAGAACATTTAAAAACGATAAAACCGGACATTTATCTGTTGGGAGAAATCTGGCACGATGCAAGCCAGTGGCTGCAAGGAGATGAATATGATTCCGTTATGAATTACCCGCTGCTCAGTGGAATCCATGACTTTTTTCTTGATAAAACGATGAAAAAAGAGGAATTTGAATATATGGTAAATCGTTGCTATACCATGTATATGCAGCAGAATAACGATGTACTTTTCAATCTGCTGGATTCCCACGATACAGAGAGACTTATGAACCGTTTTCATAATCTGGATAAGTTCTATCAGCAGCTTGCAATTCTCTTCACACTTCCGGGAAGTCCTTGCATTTACTACGGAACAGAGATTGCCATGGAAGGTGCACATGACCCGGATTGCAGAAGATGCATGCCATGGAATGAGATTGAAAGCCAAGAGAATCAGGAAAAAATTGCGATGATGCGGAAACTGATCATGCTTAGAAGAAACGAGAAAATGTGCAGAAGTCCGCATTTCCATTTTCTGGATACGTACAAAAATGATCGCTGTGTAGAATATATAAAATTAGATGAAGAAGGTAATAAAATTGAGGTTCTATTAAATGCATCGGAGAAAGAAATAAAAGTAAAAGGAAATGGAAAAATTCTTTTTGCCCGAGAATTTGATGGAGAGATACTTGGTGTGAACGGAACACTCATTCGTAGAATTTAGAGAGCATATAAAGAAAGGAGAGGATATCCCGGTAGAACCAGATAATCTGCCGGAGAGATATCGAAACTGAGTATGGAAAATAAGAATAAATGGTGGAAAAATGCAGTTGTATATCAGATTTATCCGAAAAGTTTTCAAGATTCGGACGGAGATGGAATAGGTGATATTCCAGGAATTATCAGCAGACTGGATTATTTGAAAAAACTTGGAATAGATGCAATCTGGCTCTCACCGGTGTATCGTTCTCCACAGGATGACAATGGATATGATATTTCAGATTATCAGGATATTGAGCCGATGTTCGGAACAATGGAAGATATGGAACAGTTATTTGTGGAGGCAAAGAAACGCGGAATCCGAATTATGATGGATCTTGTATTGAATCATACTTCTGATGAACACAGATGGTTTTTGGAAGCAAAGAAAAGTAAAGACAATCCGTATCATGATTATTATGTGTGGCGCGACGGAGAAGAAGACGTTTATCCAAACGATATGAATTCTGTGTTCGGCGGACCGGCATGGGAGTGGGTTCCAGAACTGGGACAGTATTATTTTCATCAATTTTCAGTGAAACAGCCGGATCTGAATTGGGAGAATCCGAAAGTGAGAAGAGAGCTCTATGATATGATTCTCTGGTGGATGGAAAAAGGGGCAGGCGGATTTCGTCTGGATGTAATTGATCAGATTGCAAAAGAGCCAGATCTTAAGATCACAAATAATGGACCAAAGTTGCATGAATTTCTGCGTGAATTAAGCAGGGAAACATTTCAGAAGGGCGACATGATCACTGTAGGAGAAGCCTGGGGAGCAACACCGGAAATTGCAAAGAAATATAGTAATCCGGATGGAAGTGAATTTTCCATGGTTTTCCAGTTTGAGCACATTATGCTTGATCAGGAAGAAGGAAAGGAAAAATGGGACACGATTCCATTGAATCTGGTAAAGCTGAAAAAATGCCTTGCAAAGTGGCAGAATACTTTATATCAGACAGGATGGAACAGTCTGTTCATGAATAACCATGATCTTCCTAGAATCGTGTCACGCTGGGGAAATGACGGAAAATACAGAAAAGAGTCGGCAAAAATGCTGGCGACAATGCTTCATGGAATGCAGGGAACTCCTTACATTTATCAGGGAGAAGAGCTGGGAATGACGAATGTGCAGTTTGACAGCATTGAAGAATATGAAGATATTGAGACGTTGAACATGTACAAAGAGCGTCTGAAAAAAGGATATCAGCCAGAAGAAATCCTGCATTCTATTTACGCAAGAAGTCGTGATAATGCCCGTACTCCGATGCAGTGGAGCAGTGAGAGAAACGGAGGCTTCACAACAGGAGAACCATGGTTTGCGGTGAATCCAAATTATATCAGGATTAATGCGAAAGAGGCACTGGAAGATGAAAATTCGGTATTTTACTATTATCAGAAGCTGATTCAGTTAAGAAAAGAAAATCCAGTATTTGTAGACGGGAAATTTGACCTTCTTCTGCCGGAAGATGAGAAGATTTTTGCCTATACGAGAACAGATGAGCATACAAAGATACTGGTATGTACAAACTTTACGGATGAGGAAGTTAGCTGCCCATTGCTTGATGAGTGGAAAGACGGGGAAGTCTGGATCCGGAATTATGAGGATGGCAGAGAAGGAAATATATTGCGTCCTTATGAGGCGGTGATAATTGGAGCTGCTGTAAATATTGTGAAAGCAGGATATTTCCCATCTGACGGAGCAACTGAGGGAGACAACAGAGATATCAGTTATCTGTAAGAGGAGGAGAAAGAGATGAATAGAGCTAGTGGGGTACTTTTACCTGTATTTTCACTTCCATCAAAATATGGAATCGGATGCTTTTCAAAAGAAGCGTATCAATTTGTTGACCAGCTTAGAGAAGCGGGTCAGAGCTACTGGCAGATTCTGCCACTCGGACCAACTGGTTACGGGGATTCACCATACCAGTCTTTTTCTACATATGCTGGGAACCCATATTTTATCGATTTGGAGACGTTAATAAAAGAAGGTCTTTTGACAAAAAAAGAATGCAAAGAATATGATTTCGGAGATAAGGCAGAGTTTATTAATTATGAAAAAATCTATTATTCTAGATTTAAAGCGCTGAAAAAGGCTTTTGAACGTTTTGAGAAAGATGAAGTATATGATAACTTTGTTAAAGAAAATGCGCACTGGTTGGACGATTATAGTCTTTATATGGCAATTAAGGACAGTAAAGGTGGAATTAGTTGGAATGAATGGGAAGCCGCTCTGAAAAATCGAGAGGAAGCAGCCCTTGAAAATGCAAGGAAAAACCTTGTAGAAGAGATTGATTTTTATAAATTTCAACAGTATGAATTTGATAAACAATGGTCAGAACTTCATGCTTATGCAAATGATCAGGGAATTCAGATTATTGGAGATATTCCGATTTATGTAGCATTTGACAGTGCAGATACATGGTCATCTCCGGAATTATTCCAGTTTGATGAAGAGAATAATCCGGTGGCAGTGGCAGGGTGCCCTCCGGATGATTTTTCCGCAACAGGGCAGCTATGGGGCAATCCACTGTATAATTGGGAATACCATAAAAAGACAGAATATAACTGGTGGCTCAAAAGAATCCTTCATTGTCTCAAATTATATGATGTAGTAAGAATTGATCATTTCCGTGGATTTGACGAATATTATTCGATTCCTTATGGAAATGAGACAGCAGTAGATGGAACATGGATGCCTGGTCCGGGAATGGATCTGTTCCGTACAATTGAAGAAAAGCTTGGTAAACTGAATATTATCGCAGAGGATCTTGGATTTTTGACAGAAAGTGTTCTCCAGATGCTGTCTGACAGTGGATTTCCGGGAATGAAAGTAGTTCAGTTTGCGTTTGATCCAAATGGAGGTTCGGCATATCTTCCGCATAATTACCCGGAGAATAGTGTTGTGTATACGGGTACTCATGACAATGATACAACAAGAGGTTGGTATCACAGCACAGATAAAGCAACAAGAGATTTTGCGAAAGAATATATGAATGCACAGCGCTTGGATGAAGATGATCTGGCATGGGATTTCATTCGCCTTGCAATGAGTAGCATAGCGAATCTTTGTGTGACACCAATGCAGGACTTACTGAACCTGGATGGCAAGGCAAGAATCAACGTACCGTCTACACTTGGTGGGAACTGGACCTGGAGAATGGAAAAAGGGCAGTTTGATGAAAAGACGGTGGAGAGATTAAAACGTATGACATGGTTGTATGAACGTCTTCCAGAATATGATGGATAAGGATATTAAATTTATCGTACGTTGCTTATTCAGTCGTTTTTTTGCATTACAACAGTTCTTGTGATACACTGTTTTTAACCAAATCAAGTAGCGAAGCGGATTGCGAATATCCACTTGACTAGATTTTTAGTAAAAATTTAAATATTGTGGAAGGGAAACTTATGGCAACATTAAAAGATATTGCATTAAAAGCTGGTGTATCTCAGGGAACGGTATCAAGAATTTTAAATGGCGACAGTACTTTGAATGTAGCGGCAGAAACAAGAGAGAAAGTGACGAAAATTGCAGTGGAGTTGGGATATCGCTCAGTATCTCAAAGGCACAAGGATACCAGAGTGCGGAATCAGGAAAAGATTAAAAACAGCAAAAACATTACGGTAGGAATTGCACAGATGTTTGAAATGCAAGAGCTTCAGGATGATATTTATTACATGATGTTAAAAAATATGGTAGAAGCAGAGTGCTTTTCTAATGGATGGAATACAGTAAGTTTATATCGAAACAGTGATGGGAATTTTGTGAAAAACAGTGATGGAAATTTAGAGGGAATAGTGGCAATAGGACGTTTTACAACAGAAGAAATTCACAGTTTTGAAAAGTATACATCCAATATTGTATTTATTGATTCCTCGCCGGATGAAATGAAGTATTACAGTATTGTTCCAAACTATCATATGGCAATACGTCTGGTGCTCAATCATTTTGATGAGATGGGATATGAGAGAGTTGCCTATGCAGGTGCAGTTTATACATACAACAGGGTGAAAATGCTTACGATGGATCCGAGATTTTATTATTATAAAAATTCGATGATTAACAGAAATCTGTTTGATGAAAATCTGGTGATTGACTGTGAGATGAATTCTGGAAGTTCTTATGAGGCGATGGAACGCTATTTAGAAAAAAATAAAAAACCTCCCAAGGCACTTTTTATTTCCAGTGATGCTACAGCAGCAGGTATTTTGAAATCTATTCGTGAACATGGTTTCCTGGTTCCTGGAGATTGTAATATCGTAACTTATAATAATACAACCTTTTCTGAGAGCAGTACACCTCCACTTGATTCCATAGAGGTTTATTTAAAAGAAAATGCAAAAGAAGCGACGTTTGCACTTGAGAGATTCTGGAATGCAGAGAAACTTCCAAGGAAAATTGTCATTCCATGTAGTTTGGTTATTCGTGGAAGTATTAAAAAGCAGGAAAATAATGATAAGTAAAAATTTTACTATAAAAATAAATAAATTTAGTAAAATTTTATTGACAGGTAAAAATTTATTTGCTACCATATAGTTAGAAAACGTACTCTCGCACTTGCAAAAGCAAGTGCACGAAAGAATCCGAGGTTATATGAAAATTAAGGAGGAAAAATTATGTGGTTAGGAGTAGATTATTATCCGGAACAATGGCATGCTGATATGCTGGAACGGGATTTGGATACAATTGTAGAGCTGGGCTGCAATGTGATTCGAGTTGCTGAATTTTCCTGGCATTTGATGGAGAAAAGAGAAGGACAGTATGATTTTTCCTTTTTTGACCATGTAATAGAAAAAGCAAAAGAACGAAATTTAAAAATTATTATGGGAACACCGACGGCTACAATTCCGGCATGGCTTGCGGCAAAATATCCGGATATTGTTTCTGAATTTGAGGGTGGAAAAAAGAGAACTTTTGGTGGAAGACATGTGTATTGTTTCAATAGTCCACGGATGTATGAATATTCTGAGAAAATCATTTGGAAATTAGTAGAACATTATAAAGAGGAAACGAGTATTGTAGCGTGGCAGATAGATAATGAGATTGGTCATGAAGGCAGTGATGTATGTTATTGTAAAAACTGTCAGAAAAAATTCCAGAGCTATCTTTCTGAAAAATTTGCAGGAAATATTGACCGGTTAAATGAAGTTTATGGAACTACTTTCTGGTCACAGGAATACAATGATTTCTCAGAAATCCCAATCCCTATGGAGACGATTACAACGCATAATCCGGCTTTGAGACAGGACTGGGAGAGATTCCGCAGTCAGTCGATTGTGGATTTCATGGAGTTTCAGGCAAATCTTGTAAGAGAAATCATACCGGATGCAGTTGTCATGCATGATTTTCCAGGTGGAGGATTAGGAAAACATGTGGATTATTCAAAAGTAGCAAAAAGTCTGAACCAGGTAGCCTATAATAATTATCCGGTGTGGGGAGGTCAGAAAGAGCCAATTCAACCTCATGAAATTGCATTTGGACTGGATTATATCAGAGGCTTAAAAGGGGAAAATTTCTGGATTACAGAAGCCATTATGGGAGCTCAGGGTCATGATGTCACAGGTTTTCTTCCGAGACCGAATCAGGCAAAAATGTGGTCCTATCAGAGTATGGCACATGGTGCAGATTCCTTAATGTATTTTAGATATCGAGGTGCAACAAAAGGTGCAGAACAGTTCTGTTATGGAGTCATTGATGCAGATAATGTAAAGCGTAGAAAATTCTATGAAGTACAGAGTTTCTTTCGGGATATTTCCAATTATAAAGAAGTAATGGAAGCCCCGATTAAAAATGAGGTTGCGATTGTATATGACTATGATTCACTGGCGTCTTTCAGAATCCAGCGACAGAGCATTTTGTTGGACAGTTCGGTAGAAATGCAGAAATTCTATAAATCATTTCATGATCAGAATGTCGGTGTGGATGTGATTCCGGAAGATAGAGATTTTTCTGACTATAAAGTAGTGATTCTGCCACAGATGATTATCACAAAACCGGAGATGGAAAAACGTATCCATGAATTTGTAAAAAATGGTGGAACAGTGGTAGTTACTTACCGTCATGCAGTAAAAGATGTGGACAATAATATTCCATTTGGGGAAACAATGCCGGTTCATTATGGAGAGTTAACCGGTCTTAGTGTAGAAGAAACCGAAAGTCTTCAGGACTATGAGGCATTTCCGGTAATCGGAACTGGTGAATTTGAAGGAATTTCCGGAAAAGGCGGAATTTTCAGAGATATGATTCAGACCAAAGATGCAGAAGTGTTATTCCACTATGGAGACCAGTTCTATGAAGAATTTGCAGCAATTACCAGAAAGAAGACCGAAAATGGAACGACTTACTATGTAGGATGCGGTCTGGAAGAAAAGATTACCAATCTTTTGATGGAACACATTATGAAAGAATGTGAAATCAAGATGACACCTTCTGAAGAAGGTGTGGAAATCGTAACCAGAGGAAATGAGACGCAGAAAGTGGTTATGTATATCAACCATAATGCGCATGAAGTGAAACAGGGAGAAATCACGCTTGCACCGTTTGAGTGTAAGATTGTGAGTTTATAAACAAGGATAAATAATCAGGGACGAAAGTCTCATCCCTGACTACTCCCCTTCCACCCGAATAATAATAATATCATTTAATTTCAAAACCGTATTTTTTTGAGGAAGCACAGAAAAATCATCACGTAAAACAAGAAAGATGGTGATTTGCTGTGCTTCTTCCATTTCTTCTACAGTTTTTCCGGCATAGCGTTTATCAACAAATACTTCTGCAATTTCCTGAATGTCCGCATCTTTTAAATTAGAAATACTGCTTTTTCTTTGATACTGTTCTACAAAACCGGCGCTGATGATACCGGTTGGAATAGCGACTGCTCCGACACCAAGATAGGCGATACAGATTGCCATGATACGTCCAAGGGTTGTAATCGGATAAATATCACCGTATCCGACGGTGAGCAGAGTTGACATGCTCCACCAGATTCCGCTAAAGGCATTGCGAAAGACGGCAGGTTGTGCTTCATGTTCCACACTGTACATACACAGACTGCTTGCGAGCATTAAAATCAAAACAATAAAAACCGAAGAAATAATCTGGTTTCGTTTTTCATAAAGAACCGTTGTGATGACATTAAATGAATCATACTTTGCATTGAGACGAAACAGATGAAAAATTCTGGCAACGCGGAGCATACGAAAAATGACAAAACCGGATAAGAAAAAAGCCGGAATGATGGTCAGCAAATCAACAATTCCATCAAAAGAAATCAAGAATTTAAAACGTGCATGTCCGGCAGTTACTTCTGGGTAAAGATAGTTTGCAGTCCAGATGCGCAGGATGTATTCAACACAGAAAACAAAAACAGTGACAATCTCTACTATTTTAAATAAACCGGAAAAAGAGGATAACTGGTCAAACGTTTCCAAAAAAGTGACAATAATATTACCGACAATGATAATCGTAATAAAAATATCAAATGCACGGCTGATTTTATTGCTTTTATCTCCAATCTGAATGATGTTAAATATCTTTTCTTTCATAAATAATAAAAAAGCCTTTCTTTTGTAGGTATTTCTTTAGTAAGAAATCCAATATATATTATAGTTAGTAGTCTATCATATTCATATAAAAATCTCAAAAGAATGTTTGCCAAAGCCTGTTTTTTACACAGAAATGACAATATCTGTTATAATAAAATTAATGTGAAAGAAGCATTAATATTAATTGTGCTGCTGTTTCAGGTTGCAGAAACTTTGTTGAAAGATGAAAACGAAGTAGTTCTTTGTGTTGGCTATGGCTGCGGAAAGGAGAGTCCATGAGATTAAAAAACGTATTAATTATTGTAACAGATATTGATAAGTCCAAACGCTTTTACCACGATATTTTTGGTCTGGAAGTTGTTCTGGATAACAACGAGACCGTAATCTTAACAGAAGGACTTGTATTACAGCAGAAAAAAATCTGGCAGGATTTTTTGAAAAAAGAAGTGAAACAAAAAAATCATGCCAGTGAGCTATATTTTGAAGAACGTGATATAGAAAAATTTGTAAAAAAACTAGAGCAGTTGTATCCGGAAGTAGAATATGTCAACAAGCTGATGGAGAATGATTTTGGGAAAAAGGTTGTTCGATTTTATGATTTGGATGGAAATCTAATTGAAGTGGGAACTCCGATGTGAGCTGAAGAATAGAAAGAAGAAATGTAAATGAAGAACAGAGATATAAACACAACACTTTCACTGGAATCTTACCTTGGAAAGTTTATAAAGGTGAAAATCGACCGTCCCCTTGCTTCAAGACATCCAGAGCACGGATTTGTATATTGCTTAAACTATGGTTTTATTCCAGATACCGTATCTGGAGATGGAGAGGAAATCGATGCTTATGTTGTCGGAGAATTTGAAGCTGTGGAAGCTTATGAAGGATATGTCGTGGCAGTGATTAAACGAAAAAATGACGTGGAAGATAAGCTGGTTGTCTGTAAGGAAAAAGGAAAATACAGCAAAGAGCAGATTGCAGCACTGGTGGAATTTCAGGAACGTTTTTTTGAAACGGAAATCCAAATGCTTCAGAATTAAAAATAAGATTTTTAAATTTGTTGTACCAACAACATAATTTTGCCTCCATTTGTTTTACTATGTGTTTGTAAACAAGACAGAGCTAAAACAAACGGAGGTATTTTTTTTATGGTTCGTAAAATTATTGAGATAAATGAAGAAAAATGTAATGGATGTGGGGCATGTGCATCAGCCTGTCATGAGGGGGCAATTGAGATGATTGACGGAAAGGCGAAGCTGACCAGAGATGATTACTGCGATGGGTTTGGAGACTGTCTGCCAAATTGTCCAACCGGAGCAATTACATTTGTAGAAAGAGAAGCAGCCGCTTATGATGAAACAGCAGTAAAAGAGAATATGAAAAGAAAAGCGCAGGAAAGGAAAGACAAAGAAGAAAAATCAGGAAAAACAGTATTTTCCGGATGTCCAGGACATGCCCTGCATCAATTCAACAGAGAAGAAAGTATAAAAAAAGAAGAAACTGCCAGAAGAGTCCAGCAGTCCCAGCTTGGTCAGTGGCCATGCCAGATTAAGTTAGTGCCGGTCAATGCGCCTTATTTTGATGGAGCTAAACTTTTAATTGCGGCAGATTGTACGGCTTATGCTTATGCGAATTTTCATCAGGAATTTATGAAAGGAAAAATTACATTGATTGGCTGTCCAAAACTGGATTCCGTAGAGTATAGTGAGAAACTGACCCGGATTATTGCTGAAAATAACATTAAAAGTGTGACGGTGCTTCGTATGGAAGTTCCTTGCTGTGGAGGGTTAGAACGAGCAGCAGTAACCGCTTTAAAAAATAGTGAAAAATTTATTCCGTGGCAGGTTGTAACGATTACAATTGACGGAAAAATTAAACAAGATTAAACAAAAATCGGCAGGAGCGAAAATTTCGTTTCTGCCGATTTTAAAGGTGCGCCTTGTTTAAAAAAATTTTCCTGACACCCCCGAATACCATGAAAGAGAAAATTACATTGATTGTCATGATGACAGTTGTGTTTATCATGTTTTTTGGACCAACTGTGTTTTCAGAAATCTCTCCGGTCAGAGGAATCATAATCTCCGCACTTCCGGCACTTTCTATTTCGTGGGGGGTGGATGGTACTGCTCAGAAGTTTGTTTCGGAAAAGAGAATTTTCTAAACAGACAGAAATAAAAATAAGAAAACGATAAAGCATAGAATACCCGAAAAAAGAATCCTGCCCTCCCAGGATTCTTTTTTTTGGGCAAAGGGTATGATAAAATAAAGGAAAAAGGTGATCGGAGGAAAAATGCATGAAAGAAGTATTAAAAATTAAGGTGGAAAAACCGCAGTATGTGACAATTACGGGAATCACGTATGCACAGGTGGATTCCTGGTATGGACATTGCCGCAGAGATTTAAAACTGGATTTGATTTATCCGGAGGATTTTAGTGGAAAAACATATCCTTGTGTAGTCTGGATTTGTGGCGGGGCATGGCTTCGCATGGATAAGTCAGCGCATTTATCCTATCTTAGCAAGCTTGCACAGAGCGGATTTGTAGTGGCAAGTGTAGAGTATCGAACCTCCAATGAGGGAGAGTATCCAATGCAGATTCAGGATGTAAAAGCGGCAATTCGTTATTTGAGAGCGCATGCAGACCGGTATCGAATTGATGCAGAATATATTGGGGTGACTGGAGAATCCGCAGGTGGTTACTTAACTTGTATGGCGGCACTTGATGAAGATGTTTCACTGGATGTTGGAGATTATCTGGAACAGTCAAGCAAGGTTCAGGCTGCCTGCCCATGGTATCCTCCAACTGATACCTCGAAGTTTCAATACCAAGAGGCAGAACAGTGTGCAGCATCACCGGAATCCCTGTTGCTGGGCTTTAATGTCATGAAAAATCCAGAAAAAGGATATGAAAATTCACCGGTTTCAAAAGTGACAAAAGAAGCACCACCGTTTTTAATTATTCATGGAACAAATGATCATACTGTGCCGTTTTCACAAAGTGAAAGTCTTTATGAAAGCTTAGAAAAAAATGGTTGTGATGTGACATTTTTAGCTCTGGAAGGAGCAGACCATGCGGATTTACAGTTCTTTCAGGATGAAGTATGGGAGAGGATGATTTCATTTTTTAAAGAAAAGCTGACACGTATCTGGGAGGAAAATATAAAAAATTAATAGTGACATAAGAAATTCTGGAGTAAGTAAAAAGGGGAACAGCTATGAGGAAAAAAGGGGTATTACTTGTAGTGGCACTTGCGGTGATTTTAGGTGTCTGTGCGTGTGGAACAAAACAAAAAAAAGAGGCAGTTTTTCCAGGACTGATAATTGGAGGAACTTCGTATACTCCTTATTTTTATCAGGATATTAATGGAAATTATTCGGGAATCGATGTGGATGTGGCAAAGGAGGCGTGTAAAAGAGCGGGATATACACCTGTTTTTCAGATGATACCGATTGAAGATCGTTTTGTAGAACTGGAAAATAAGAAGGTGGATTGTCTGTGGTCTTATCTGACAATAGAGGGAAGAGAAGACCGATATTTATGGACAAATCCTTACCTTTATACACAGCGTGTGGTTGTAGTTCATTCGGATAGCACGATACAATCGCTTGCTGATTTAGAAGAGAAACGTGTGGGAGTACAGGCAGGTTCTACCTCAGAAAAGATTATCTTAAAACAAGTGAATCCGAATTTTCCTAAATTAGAGCAGTTGACCTGTTTTCGAGAACTTGATGAAGTATTTACAGCGTTAAGAAAAGGATATGTAGATGCCATCATCGGACATGAGGGTTCTTTACAGACGTATACGGAGGAATATCCGGGAGAGTACCGTTTCTTAAATATGAGTCTAAGAAGTGAAGCTGTGGGAGTGGCATTTCGAAAAGAGGGAGATGCGGGTGCCGTCCGAAGACTCAATGAGGCATTTGGGGAAATGCGCAAGGACGGGACAATGGAGAAAATTGTAGAAAAATATGGGTTAGATGTAGAAAAAAATGTATATGGAGGAGCGGAGAATGACCAAACAGAAACAGCGAAGGAGCAGTCCGAGTGAAAAGTATATTCTGCTTGGGCTAATTTTAGGAGGAATTGTTCTATTTGTTTTAACGCTTGGGTTTTCATTCAGGCATCAGAAAAAGGCAATTGAAAGAGAAGTATCAAGCACCTTAAATCTTGCAAAAACAACCTGTCAAAAATATCTGGATTATGAGATGGGAATTACAACTAAAGATTTACAGGATATGATTAATAAAATCAATGTGCTGAAATATTATACAAAAGAGGAAGAAAAAGCAGAACTGTTAGAGCAGGTCGAAAACCAGTATCTTTCCGGAGTGATTTTATTAGATGAAAATTTGCAGGTGGCAGAAAATGTAAAATTAGATAAAGCAGAAAATGAGACATTTTTAAAACTTATTTTAGAGGATTCTCAGGTAAAAGAAGTCTTACAGTTTCCGGAAAAAGTTTTTGCTGACAGTGTGGAAGTAGATGGAAAGAGTTATGAATATGCTATTGCCTCAAGAGTTGATGAGTCTGGAATCATTATCTGTTATTACGATACAACGAAGTTTCAAGATGATAAGTACGAAATCTCACTTAGTAATCTGTTAGATAATCTTGTGCAGAATAAAAATGAAGTGCTTGTTGTGACAGATGGAGAAAATGTAATCAGCAGCAGTGCGGGAAAACTGGAAGGACTTTCGATTTCTGAGTGTCCGATTTCAAGTGTTTTAAAGAACGACCAAACTCCAGAGGATAAAAATCTGATTGAATTAAAAAGTGAGGGAAAAACTTGGTTTGGAAAACATGATATGTACCGAAACTATTATCTGTATGTGTTTTTCCGTGCTCAGAAAATTTATCCGAGGATGTTACTGACGCTTGGCATTGCAGCAGGTTTGTATTTGATTTTTGCTCTGGTTGTATTATTGTTTGTCCAGTCTCAGAAGAGAGAAAAAATGGATCGGATGGAGAAAGAATTTCATCTGGTTCAGGCAATTTCAAGTATTTATGATGTGAATTTAATTCTGTATCCAAAAGAAAATACCTGGGAGCCGGTTGTTGAAACTTCGCAATTAAAAGAAATAATTACCGGAATTAAAGAAGCCGATAAGATGCTTACAGAATTTGCGCGGAAACTGATGCTTGAATCGGCAAGAGAGACTTTTTTGGAATTTACAGACTTAACAACACTTTCAGAAAGAATGAAAGAGCGCAACTTTTTAGGTTGTACGATTGAAGCAATTACCGGAAAATGGTACCAGATGCTATTAGTTTCTAAAAAACGTGATGATGAAAATGGACAGACATCGGTGTTGCTTCTTATAAGAAATGTCAGTGAACAAAAGAAAAAGGAGATGGATTATCAGGAACAGCTTCGTATCAGTGCAGAAAAAGCGGCAACCGCAGATGCCTCGAAGACAGATTTCCTTCGTCGAATGAGTCATGATATTCGGACACCGATTAACGGAATCCGCGGAATGACAGAGATTGGACTGGAATGTGTAAAAGAGCCTTCTCGCATGAAAGACTGTTTTGAAAAGATTTATACCGCCTCGGATTTCCTTTTAGAATTGGTAAATAACATATTGGATATGAGTAAAATGGAAGCCGGGGAAATGGAAAGTAAAAATGAGTCATTTAATTTGAAGGAAATTTTAGACAATGCGGTAACAATTGTATCCGTGCAGGCGAAAAATGCAGGAGTTGAATTTCGGTATGAGCCGGTTGAAAATGAACATTGCTATCTGCTTGGAAGCCCTCTAAACATCCAAAGAGTGTTTCAGAACCTGATGAGCAATGCAGTAAAATATAATCACCCGGGAGGGCTTGTGCAGGTTTCCTGTCGGGAGATGGAATCCGATGGAGAATGTGCAAGAATTTTATTTATCTGTCGGGATACCGGAATTGGAATGAGTAAAGAATTTCAAAAACATGCATTTGAAATTTTTGCACAGGAACATAAGACTGCGAGAACCACTTATAATGGAAGCGGGGTTGGGCTTTCTATCGTAAAGAAGACCGTGGCTCTGCTTGGAGGGAAAGTAGATTTTGTCAGTGAAGAGGGAAAAGGTACGGTGTTTACTGTGGAGCTTACCTTAAAAATTGACAAAACCTATGAAGATGAAAAAGAAGAAGTCCAGAAGAGGGAAGAAGAGATTTCTATTTCGGGAATGCATATTTTGGTGGTCGAAGATAATGAATTAAATCTTGAAATAGAGACGTATATGCTAGAAGAACAAGGAGTTTTGGTCACTCCGGCAAAAGATGGAACAGAGGCAGTTGAGTTATTTGCAAAATCAGAAATTGGTGAATTCGATTTGATTTTGATGGATATCATGATGCCAAGAATGAATGGATATGAAGCGGCAGAAGCAATCCGGAAAATGGAGCGAAAAGATGCCGGAGAGATTCCGATCTTTGCGGTATCGGCAAATGCTTTTTTGGATGATATTGCGGCAAGTAAGAAAAGCGGAATGAATGAGCATTTGTCGAAACCGATAGATTTTGACGAGATGATGAAGAGGATTGGGGAGTATCGAAAGAAAGTAGAAAGAAATAGAAGTTAGCAAACTTTTGTAATCTCCCAAAACAGTCCAATATCAGGTGGTAAAAAGGTAAACACGAAAAATAGCAGGGTAAAGATAAGCAGGATAGAAAATGCGGTAGAAGAAGTTTCTTTCTTTGATTCCGAATTTCTATACTGCTTATTTTCGCTCCATAAAGCGAAGAAAACAGCAACAAAAAACAGTGCGATATTTAGAAAATCAATGGATGTTCCAATCACACCAAGCAGAGTATAAAAGACAACTACAATTAGCCCCATGCCAAGAAAGATTCCACAGGTTCGGACCTGTAAAAAGTTTTTGGGAAGCCTATCCCGAAAGAAAAAAAGCTCAAAAAGAGTCAGAAAAAGCATGGGAAAGAATAATAATTTTAAATGTTCCCAGGTAGATTCATTTACGGCAGAAAAAAGCCCGACAATGGCATTGTTTTGTGACCATTCGTAAGTAAAATGAAGCAGAGTGCCGAGAATGGAAATAAAAAGAAACCGATAAATATTTGTTTTTAAAGTCATAATAAAATCCTCGCAGTATCTAAGGTTTCTGATAGTATATGCAGATGGAGAAAGAGATATACAAAAAAGTAAAAATGATGTAGAAAAGAGATACTTGATATGGTATATTTTTTGATAGAAATCTGCAAAAATGGAGGAAAATGCAATGGATAGAAGCCAACCAATGGAATTAGCCAACATGTGTATGCTCTATGATGAGAAGGGACGTGTTCTGGTAGAGGAAAAAATACTCGGAGAAAATGAGAAGGGAATTATCTTTCCGGGTGGGCATGTAGAGCCGGGAGAATCTCTTAAGGATTCCGTTATTCGTGAGATGAGAGAAGAAACCGGTCTTATCATTTCAAATCCAAAGCTTTGCGGGATAAAGGACTGGATTCGGGAGGATGGGACAAGGTATCTTGTACTTTTATATAAGACGGATGAATTTACAGGAGAATTGAAAAGTTCGGAAGAGGGGAAGGTGTTCTGGGTAGAACGGGAAAACCTTTCCTCCTTAAATCCAATTTGGAATTTGAATGAACTAATGGAAATTTATGAAACCGATGATTTCTTTGAATTTTTCTTCGCGTTTAAAGATGGAAAATACGAGGATGGAACGCTGGTAGGATAATCAAAGCGATAACCGGAAATTTGGGGAAAGAAAGACCGCTTGACAAACTCTATGATAAAGCGTACTATGAAAGAAATATGACAAAATTCAACAAAACAATGAAATAAAATAAATGAATCGATAGTACAAATGCATGAAAATCGGATGATTTTCGGAACGTGCGGTGAGATTCCGCAACAGACTTTATCCCTACTGTAATCAGGACGAAAACTGCGAATCCATTGGAAGAAATTTCTTCTGAGAAGGGCAGCAAGTAGGTTAGAACTGCGAGCCAGGATACAGGCATTTGGAGATTAAAACGCAAAATTTGTTTCCGCAGGCATAGACGGAAACAAATTTTTTGTACGATAAATTTTTATTTTCATTGATTTTGAAAGCAGTTTTTTGAAAATAAAAATGAAAAGAGGGCAAAAGATGAAAGAAAAAAGAGGGGATGCTTTTTCAGATTGTCATCCGGCGGTGAACTTTTTCTGGTTTGCGGCAGTCATTTTGATAACAATGTTGAACAGCCATCCGGTTTTTCTGGGAATTTCGTTTCTGGGAGCATTTTGTTATGCATCCAGACTTCAAGGCTGGCAGAGAGTATTAAAATTTAATCTGCTTGCAACACTTCCGGCAATGATAATTGTGGCATTTATTAATCCTGCGTTTAATCATTATGGAGTGACGATGTTATTTTATTTAAAAACCGGGCCGGTTACGTTAGAGGCAATTGTATATGGACTGGTACTGGCATCGATGCTTTTTATTTCGATTCTATGGTTTTCCTGTTACAACAAAGTAATGACAACAGATAAATTTGTGTATCTGTTTGGGCGTGTGATTCCGGCACTTTCTTTGGTATTATCTATGGTATTTCGGTTTGTGCCGAGATTTGGACAGCAGCTGACCGTCATCCGAAATGGACAAAAAGCAATTGGGAGAGATGTAAAGAACGGAAACATTTTTAAGAAAATGCGTCACGGTATTACGATTTTTTCTGTATTGGTTACCTGGGCACTGGAAAATGCGATTGATACCTCAGATTCGATGCGTGCAAGAGGATATGGCTTAAAAGGGAGAAGTGCTTTTGCGATCTTTCGATTTGATAATAGGGATGGGATTGTAACAGGCACTTTACTGGCACTGATGGGAGTGTATTTTGGTGGAATGGCAGCAGGCATTAGCTTTGCACAGTATGACCCACAGATTAAAATCGGCGGACTTCCGCTGACCCCCCTTAGCGTCATTATTTATCTGGCATGGGCGGGATTTTGTTTCTTTCCTGTGATTTTAGGTGCGCTTGAGGATAGAAGATTTGAGAAACTGAAAAAAATGGCGGATATGGAGCGCAGGCTTCCATGGTATTTGACAGAGCCGAAAAAAATGATGGGAGCGTCAAAAATAAAAGAAAGCAGGTTATAAAAAATTGAATTGTATCGAAGTAAAAAACTTTAGTTTTCAATATCCAAAAGAAAGCCATGCGGCACTTTATCAGGTATCCATGGAAGTAGAAGAAGGTTCATTTGTTGTACTGTGTGGAAAGAGCGGGTGCGGAAAAAGTACTCTGCTTCGGCAGTTTAAAAGTGTGCTTGCTTCACATGGAGAAAAGAAGGGAGAAATCTTATACGGCGGGCAGAACCTGGAAGACGTGGATTTGCGGACACAAAGTGCAGAAATTGGCTATGTGCTTCAAAATCCGGATAATCAGATTGTAACCGATAAAGTCTGGCATGAGCTTGCTTTTGGGTTAGAAAGTCTGGGGTATGATACACCTACGATTCGGCTTAGGGTGGCAGAGATGGCTTCTTACTTTGGAATCCATTCCTGGTTTTTAAAAAATGTCAGTGAATTATCGGGGGGTCAGAAACAGCTTTTAAATCTTGCTTCGGTTATGGCGATGCACCCGAAACTTTTGATTTTAGATGAACCGACTTCCCAGCTTGACCCGATTGCAGCTTCCGATTTTTTAGAAACGGTACGAAAAATTAATCGTGATATCGGAACGACTGTTATTTTAACCGAACACCGATTAGAAGATGTCATTCCATGGGCGGACAAAGTGTATGTTATGGATAAAGGAAGGATGATAGCGGACGGAACACCGAATGAAATCGGAGAGCAGTTAAGAACGATGGGACATGATATGTTCCTTTCCATGCCTGCACCGATGCAGATTTATGCCGGAACAAACAGTCCCCTTCGCTGCCCGCTTACCGTTAGTCAGGGACGACGCTGGCTGTCAGAGGAATTAGAGACAAAAGGTATAAAAATAAAAAAAGAAGGAAATCAGGAAGAGACAGCAGAAAAGAAGAGTTCTATTTTAAAAAAACTTGCAGGTCTGAAAAAAGAACCGGAAAAAGAAATTCCGGAAATCCGAACCAAAGATGTCTGGTTTCGCTATGAACGGGATTTACCGGATGTGGTAAAAGGGTTAAGTCTGGATATCAAAAAAGGAGAAATCTTTGCAGTGGTAGGAGGAAACGGAACCGGAAAAAGTACAGCGATGAGTCTGATTGCAAGAATTCGTTTTCCGTATCGTGGTAAAATCTATCTGGAAGGCAAAGAAATCGGAAAATACAGTGATGATGACCTCTATCACGGATTCTTAGGCGTGATGCCGCAAAATCCGCAAAGTCTGTTCGTGAAAAAAACCGTAAGAGAGGATTTATATGAAGTAATAGATGGAAAGCGGGAAAGAAAAAGTGAGGCATATCCAATTGAAATGAAGAAAAAAGATGCAGTTGAGGGAATTGTCTCGTTAACAAGATTAGAAGGGCTTTTAGACCGGCATCCCTATGATTTAAGTGGTGGAGAGCAGCAGAGACTGGCACTTGCAAAAGTACTTCTGCTTCGCCCGAAAATTCTTTTGATGGATGAGCCGACCAAAGGAATTGATAATCATTATAAAAAAGAACTCGGAGAAATATTAAGAAAATTAAGTGGACATGGTGTAACGATTTTGATGATTTCTCATGATGTAGAATTTTGTGCGCAGTATGCGGATCGTACCGGACTGTTCTTTCAGGGAAATGTGGTAACCAGTGAAGAATCGAAAAAATTTTTTGCCGGAAATAACTTTTATACCACTGCTGCAAACCGTATGGCAAGAAACTATTTTCCAAATGCGGTAACAGTAGAGGATGTGGTAAAAGCAATCAATCAGACAGAAGAGGAGGCGGTGTCGTGCTGAAAGAAGAAAAATTAGATGTCTTTCTGGATGCCTTTTTAGATGGGAAGAAACCGGCACAGGAAACAGACCTGGATTTCTGGGATGAGAAATCAGAACCGGAAAAAAACGACTTCTGGGAAGCGCAGGATGTACTGACAGCGCCAAAACACAAGGGAAAGCTGTCAAAACGTACGATTGCATCTATGTTTTTGATTTTAATTTTAATTCCGGTTACAATCTGGATTGGAATTACGCTTTTTGATGACCGAAAATATTTTGTCATCAGTCTGGCGATTGCAGTTTACTGCATGCTGCCGTTCTTTTTGATTTTTGAAGGAAGAAAACCGCAGGCAAGAGAACTGCTTACGATTGCGGTTTTGGTTGCAATTGCAGTTGCAGGCCGTGCAGCATTTTTTATGGTGCCAAGCTTTAAACCGGTTGTGGCTGTGACCATTATTTCAGCCGTCTGCTTTGGTGCAGAATCGGGCTTTTTAGTTGGTGCGCTTTCCATGCTTTCTTCAAATATGTTCTTTGGACAGGGACCGTGGACTCCGTGGCAGATGTTTGCTGCTGGAATTATCGGATTTTTGGCAGGTATTTTATTTCAAAAAGGCTGGTTGAAAGCACGTAAGATTTCGCTTTGTATTTATGGATTTTTAGCGACCGTGTTTATTTATGGAGGAATCATGAACCCGGCTTCCCTTGTGATGACCTCCTATGCAATTACCAAGCGAAATCTGCTGGCAATTTATATGTCAGGGCTTCCGGTAGACTTGGTTCATGCATCGGCAACGGTAATCTTTTTGTGGATTGCAAGTAAGCCAATGATTGAAAAACTGGAGAGAATCAAAGTGAAGTATGGAATGATGAATTACCAACTCCCATGCGGTGCATAGCTCCTATGGAAGTGGTATCTGGGTGGCAGCAGGACACTTTATAAGTCGTCTTTCGAACCTAAAAATAAGCTGTCCACCACCTGCCGAGGCCGTTCACGCGGCCGCTATCCCTTTTACGGAAATACTTAGGGGATTCAGTTCGTGGAATCCTGACACTTCAGGTGATGCGAGGAATGAAAAATCAGTTATGCTGTTCCATGCATCCGTTATGGCCTTGCGCATGATATTTGCGGCACCGTTGCAGTCGGCATTGATGATCATTCCGTTAAAGCAGCGGTAGAGACTGCGGCTTATGCGCCTGCCAGAAAATACTGCGTTTTCGGCATCAACGCCATAAACAGGAATGTAATCCATTGCTGTTATGTCAGCCTGTGAGGTGTATGATTCTTCCTGCATGATTGTCTTTATTCCGGCATCAGATGCTTTGTAAATAATCATCTGTTTGAGCAGCCCTGTAGGCATTGAGACAAAGTTCTGGTTGTTCTGTGAACCCATGTCGCAGTCCTGTTTCCAGCGTTTGTTTTCGCCAAGAACAAGTGTACCGGCGTGATGTTCCATGCAGTAGTTTATAATGCTGCGGCTGATTTTATGGCACTGGTCCTTAATGAAATCGGCATGATGCCTGCTTAAGGCGCTCAGGTACCTGGAGCTGGCATGCATGTGTTCATGGCCTTTTGTGATAATGCTGACAGCTTTGGCTCTCTTTTTGTGAAACCACTGGCACTCTGACAGAACCGCTCCGCCCTTGTACAGCATTGATGAACCATCATTGCATACGACAGCTGCGAAGTTGCTCACACCAAAGTCTATGGCGCATATGTTGGGCATGTCTGTATTATCTGCGGCAAAATTTTCACTTTCGAGGGTAAGACACAGGATGTATCTTCCATAATAAGGCTTGATTTTAACCTCTTTGAGGACGGAATCCGCTTCTACATTTGAAAGATAAAGGCGTTCCTTTCTACCCGGGAGTTTTAAATTAACACCATGATCTGCGGGATATAATACAGCATCCTGATTCGTAATACCAAATGTGATAATCTTACGCTTCTGGTAGTGCGGCATCTGCGGTCTTCCTAAAAACTTTGACGGATCCTGCTTGTAAGCCTTTAAGGATTTCAGCCAGTTTGAGAAATCGGTTCCTGCATGTTTGACAACAGCCTGTGCCGTCTGCATTGGAAGTCCTGCAAAGAAGTCAGGGTTATGCGTAACGCGCATCAGTTTCTCAAGGTGACCGTATGAAATGACCTTTTTCACTTTAACAGAAGGATAAGTCTGTTGCAGAAGATCTACTTCAGCAAAGACTTCTTTCTCATTGTCCGTACGAGAGTCTTTATCCCAGCCTGTGAAAATCTGTCTGATACGAAAGAGCGCAGCATTATACAACAGCTTTGCTTTTTGAGCATTGCTGTCGCAGTAATCATATATTAAGCTGTCCTGTGCTATCTGACACTGGATTACCTTATAAGACATATAGCTGCACTCCTTTTATAAGTATTGAAAACATGGATTATCTCTGATATAATTATAGCAAACATATATTTGGATGTAAAGGAGAATTTGATCCTTATGAAAAAGAAAACAGGGTACGAATATTATACAAACAGGCACAGCTGTTTTTTATTGCAGTATCATATAGTACTTGTAACAAAATACAGACATCCGGTTCTTACCGGCGATGTAAAAACTGCTGTCTATGAACGGATTAATTATGTAGCTGAAAGCAGAGGGTTTAATATACTTGAGTTAAATGGGGAACTGGATCACATACATCTGCTTATTGAAGCGAACCCGCAGACTCCTCCGTCAGAACTTGTCAATGTAATAAAAACTCAGACGTCCCGCAAAGTTCGTAAGCTTTATGGCGATACACTGCTTAAAAAGTATTACTGGAAACCTTATTTTTGGTCTGACAGTTATTTTATTGCAACCGTAAGTGAAAATACTCTGGATGTAGTGAAAAATTATATTAAAAATCAGGGAATAAAATAAAACACAGCCATTCACCCACGCCTATGCAAGTATTATAGACGTGGTACTCTGGCTGATATGATAGAAGAGGATTAAAGGATGAGAAAAAAATTTAGAAAAATCTTAGGGTGTCTGACACTTCTTTTTCTTTTGACAAGCTGTGGTGGAATGACAAACAGCAGTGAGATTACAAAACTGGAAACAAAAGAAACACAACAAGAGAAACAGCAGACAAATAAACAGAATGTAGAAAAGAATACATGTACGGTTTCCATTGAATGTTCTACTATTTTGGATAATGAGAAAGAGTTAAAAGCATCGAAAAAGGAATTTGTTCCGTCAGATGGCTGGATTTTAGAACCGATAGAGGTGAAATATGAAACGGGTGATACCGTCTATGATATACTTGCGCGTGTCTGTAAAGAGAAAAAAATTCAGCTGGATGCAAACTATACTCCGCTTTATTCTGCGTATTATGTAAAAGGAATTAATCAGTTGTATGAATTTGACTGTGGAGAACGTTCTGGATGGACTTACAGCGTGAATGGATATTTTCCCAATTATGGATGTTCCAAATATGAGGTCAGTGACGGGGATGTAATTGAATGGCGTTATACCTGCGACCTTGGGAAAGATGTGGGAGATGAATTTGAGGAAGAATAGTAAAATACCGACAGATGAGAATAAAAATTCATTTGTCGGTATTTTACTATTCGGAAATTTTTTTATTTGGAGACTTCTTTTATTTCTTCGGTTTCTTCGCTTGTTTCCAGATACGGTTTAAAAATCCGGTAGAACAAGAACGAATTGATATAGCAGGTCAATGCAAAGCCGAAGAAAAACCAGCAGCAGCTGTAGAGTGGTAAGAGCGTTAAATCTTGATAAGTCATATACATTGGCAGGATAGAAATAACTGCAATTAACAAGGTGGACGGAATATGCATAAATGCAAAAATAACAGAATTTTTAGCAAGGTTCTTTAAGGTATTGGAAAATGCCGCAATGACCGGAAAGATGTAAAGTGCGATAATAACAAGCAGTACAAGTACCAGCCCGGACAGATAATAAAAGATTTTTCCGGCTTCTGAAGTATTCTGCAGGAGAAAGTGAGTGTTCAAAAACAAAATCACACCAACGATAACAAGTGCAAGCCAGGCGATCAAAGACTGCACAAAATTCTGACGTAATGCCCGAAAGAAAGTTTTAGTAACCTTGTCTTCATTTCCTTTTACGATACGTAACATGCAGTGATATAGTGCAGTAAGGGATGGACCGATGGTGACAAGGGGGATGGAGCAGAGAAGAAAAAGCAGATTTGCAATGATAACATCTCCAATCCGGTTTAAGGCAATTACGACAATGTTGTCCTGGTTCATAAAATTCATAAAATCATATCCTTTCGTCAAAAAATCAAGTGATGTAAAATTGCACGATACCTTATTTTAACATTGAATATGTCAAAATGCAAAAAATAAAAAAGAAAAATTCCAGATATCGGGTATTTTGAATATAAATATAGTTTAAAAACAAATAAAAAGAAAAGGATATGGAAAAATGTTATGTATATGTGGAAAAATGAAAGCAAAATCGGAAAAATAAAGAGAGCTTTGTTGGAAAAACACCGAATAAAATTGTGGAAAACCAGACATATAAATATCAAAATGACTGTTGAAAAAGAAAATAAGACAAAAAAATATAGAAAATGCACAAATAAACAACATTTCTCCATATATTAAAAACATATTTCCATTTTACATTTTGACATATCTCGATATAATGAATTCATCAAATGAGTGAGGGACGAAGCAACCTTACTTATAGAGAATATTCTTTTTCATTAAAGGAGGAAAAAATTATGAAATTCAGAAAGGCAATGGCATTATTACTGACAGGCGCAATGGTATTTACCATGGCAGGATGTGGAAGCGGGGACTCAAGTTCAGGCGACAGCTCAGACAAAAAATCAGAGAGTGATTCAGGGGACGTAGAATTATCCGTAACAATCTGGGATTCCAACCAGGAACCTGGATTAACAGAAATTATGAATGATTTCACAGAAAAAACTGGAATCAAAACCAAAGTTTCTGTTGTAAAATGGGATGAATACTGGACACTTCTGGAATCTGGTGCATCAGGTGGTTCTTTACCGGACGTATTCTGGATGCATTCTAACGAAAGTCAGCGTTATATGTCAAATGACATGTTATTAGATTTGACTGATAAAATTGCAGAGAGCAGTGAAATTGACCCTGCAAACTATCCGGAAGATATCTGGGGACTGTATACATACGATGACAAATATTACGCAGTTCCAAAAGATATCGATACGATTGCTTTATGGTATAACAAAAAAATGTTTGACGAAGCCGGATTAGAGTATCCGACCGCTGACTGGACATGGGATGACGTGACAGAAGCAGCGAAGAAGCTGACAAAAGACGATGGAAGCCAGTATGGTTTATGTCTTAGAAATGATAACAATCAGGCTGGTTACTACAACCTGATCTATGATAATGGCGGATATATTATCAATGATGACAAAACAAAATCCGGAATGGATGATCCAAAAACGGTAGAAGCAATGGAAATGTTAGAAGGATGGATCAAAGACGGTGTGCTTCCTCCAATCGAGACAATGTCTGAAAACGGTGAAGATGTATTATTAGAATCCGGTAAAGTGGCAATGGTTCCACAGGGCTCCTGGATGATCGCAGCATTCCGTGATAACGAATACACCGCAGAGAACTGTGATTGTGTAGAACTTCCGAAGAGTGCAACAACAGGCAGAAGAGCTTCTCTTTACAATGGTCTTGGATGGGCAGCATCCGCAAATACCGAGCATCCGGAAGAAGCATGGCAGTTAATCGAATACCTTGGTTCGAAAGAAGCACAGGAAAAACAGGCTGAACTGGGTGTTACAATGTCTGCTTATACCGGAACATCTGAAGCATGGGCAAAATCCGCAAACTTTAATCTTCAGGCTTACATCAATATGATGGATGATATGGAGATCAGACCATACTCCCGTTCTACAGTAACATGGGAAAACAAGAATAGTGAAATTCTTAAGAGTGTTTACAGCGGTGACAAAACTATGGCAGATGCCTGCAAAGAAATGGCAGAGCAGATGAACGAATCACTGGCTGAAGAACAGCAGTAATTTGTAACGCAATTTATAGTGTAACGAAGTAGAATGAAAGCAAGAGACACAGGCAGGTTCGAAAGAATCTGCCTGTATTAAAAAAGGAGTGAGTGGTTTGGCAGGTAAGACGAAAGTAAAAACAACCGGAAGACAACGAAGTGAATTTATCTGGGGCTGGCTTTTTATTCTCCCTACAGTAATCGGTTTGATTGTATTAAATATTATCCCGATTTTCCAGACGATTTATCAGAGTTTCTTTAAAACCGGAGATTTCGGAAGAGGAAATATCTTTGTTGGACTTGAAAATTATCAGAAAGTATTTGCCGATAAAGAAATCTGGCAGGCATTGCTTAATACATTTAAGTATGCAATCGTAGAAGTGCCATTTTCAATTATTATCGCGCTGGTACTGGCTGTGTTCTTAAATCGAAAGATGATCGGACGTTCTGTTTATCGTACCATTATCTTTCTACCGATGGTTGCAGCTCCGGCAGCAGTTGCCATGGTTTGGAGATGGCTGTTTAACTCAGATTTTGGTCTGATCAACAATCTGTTTCATTTACATACAAAATGGATTTCAGACCCAAGGATTGCAGTTTTTTCAATTGCAGTAATCGGTATCTGGTCTATCATTGGTTATAACATGGTATTGTTTATTTCTGGACTGCAGGAAATTCCGCATGATTATTATGAAGCGGCTGAGATTGACGGTGCAACAGGAATCAAATGTTTCTTCAATATCACGGTGCCGTTGTTATCCCCAACCATCTTTTTTGTTATGATTACACGTATTATTGGTGCTTTACAGGTATTCGATTTGATCTACATGGTTATGGATAAAACAAATCCGGCACTTAATAAAACACAGTCCTTAGTATTCTTATTCTATAAATATACCTTTACAAATAAGAACATAGGTTATGGTTCTACAATTGTTATTCTGCTTTTGGTGATTACTTTGATTATCACTGCAATCCAGATGACTGCACAGAAAAAATGGGTATTCTACAACTAGGAAGGGGGAAGCAGTATGGAAGGCAACATGAAAGCAAAAGAGAACTTTACGAAAGTTTTAATCCATGTAATCTTGATTCTTGTATCCATTACGATGCTGGTACCTTTTATATGGATGATTTTAACCGCGTTTAAAACAGTTACTGAGGCAACAAGTGTCGATCCGTTTGTTATTTTTCCGAAGGTATGGAGAACGGATTCATTTAAAGAAGTCATTCGTAACATGAACTTCTTTGTATTATACAAAAATACACTGTTAATGATTTTCTTCCGTGTACTTTGTGCAGTGTTAACTGCGACAATGGCAGGATATGCGTTTGGTCGTCTGCATTTTAAAGGAAGAGATTTCTGTTTCTCTTTAGTACTGCTGCAGATGATGGTTCCGGCACAGATTTTCATCTCACCTCAGTATATTATGGTAAGTAAGATGGGAATGTTAAATACAATTTTTGGTCTGGTATTTCCGGGTATGGTTACCGCATTTGGTACCTTCCTGCTCCGTCAGGGGTATATGGGACTTCCAAATGACTTGGAAGAGGCTGCACGTCTGGATGGATGTAATATCGGACAGACATTCTTATACATTATGGCACCACTTACCAGATCCAGTATGGTAGCACTGGGCATCTTTACCGCAGTGTTTGCATTTAAAGATTTGATGTGGCCGATGATTGTAAATACGGATAAAGACATGTTGGTACTTTCTTCCGCACTTGCAAAGATGCAGGGACAGTATGCTGCGAAGTTCCCGGAACTGATGGCTGCTTCTCTGATTGCATGTATTCCGATGATTGTTCTTTATGTGATTTTCCAGAAACAGTTTATCGAAGGTATTGCAACAAGTGGTGGAAAACTTTAATTATGAATTTAAGACCGACGTAGAGTTCTACGTCGGTCTTTTTAGAAAAAGGAGAAAAAAGATATGGCAATTATTTTTCACAAACAAAGCAAATGTTTTCATCTTTACAACAATGAAGTAAGTTATATTATGCGTATTATGGAAAATGGACAGCTTGAAAATTTATATTATGGAAAGAAAATCCATGACAAAGAAGACTTTACTTATTTCCATGATGAAGCAATGCGTTCTCAGATGTCCGTTTGTATTCCGGAGCCGGGTCTGTTGTCCATGCAGTATACCAGACAGGAATATCCAAGTTATGGAACCGGTGACTATAGAAGTCCGGCAGTGACCATTGCACAGGAAAATGGAAGCCGTATTATTGATTTTAAATATGCAGGTCATGAAATCTATTCAGGGAAAAAAGAAATCCTTCCACTTCCGGCAACTTATGTAGAGGGGAAAGAGGAAGCAGAGACTCTTGAAGTCACCCTGCATGATAACGTGATGGATACTGATTTGATTTTGTCTTATACCATTTATGAGGCGTATCCGGTTATTACAAGAAATACGAAGTTTGTACATAAAGGGAAAGAAAAAATTGTATTAGAACGTGCCATGAGTGCCAGTGTGGAATTTTTGGATATGGATTATGAAATGGTTCAGCTTTCCGGTGGATGGTCACGTGAGCGTTACGTAAAAAACAGAAAGCTGGAAATGGGAATCCAGAGTATTCAGAGTTTAAATGGAACCTGCTGTGGCGCAGAGCATAATCCATTTTTTGCATTAAAACGTCCACATACGACAGAAAGTCAGGGAGAAGTCTATGGATTCAGCCTGGTTTACAGCGGTAACTATTTAGGACAGGTTGAAGTTTCTACCTTTGATATGACTCGTGTGATGATGGGAATCAATCCGGAAGATTTCAGCTGGGAATTAAAGAGTGGAGAGAGCTTCCAGACTCCGGAGGTTGTTATGGTTTACAGTGATAAGGGCTTAAATAAAATGAGTCAGACCTATCACCGTTTATACAGAAAACGTCTGATGCATGGAGAATGGAGAGATAAGGCACGCCCAATTTTATTAAATAACTGGGAAGCAACCTATTTTGATTTTAATGAAGAAAAGATTTTAACAATTGCAAAAAAAGCAAAAGAAGCAGGTGTAGAATTATTTGTACTTGATGATGGATGGTTTGGTGCAAGAAATGATGATTACAGAGGTCTTGGTGACTGGTATGTAAACTTGGAAAAATTGCCGGATGGTATTTCGGGGCTCTCTAAAAAAGTAGAAGAACTGGGGTTAAAATTTGGTCTTTGGGTAGAGCTTGAAATGGTTAACAAGGATAGTGATTTATATCGTGCACATCCAGACTGGATTATCAGTGCACCAAATCGTTTTGAGTCTCATGCGAGACATCAAAATGTACTGGACTTCTCAAGAAACGAAGTGGTAGATTATATTTATGAGATGATTGCAAAAGTAATCCGCGAATCTTCAATTTCTTATATTAAATGGGATATGAACCGCTATATGTCTGAACCTTACAGCAAAGGAAGTGCGCCTTGTGAGCAGGGAAAAGTGATGCATAAATACATCCTTGGAGTTTATGATTTATATACCAGACTGACGACAGAATTTCCGCATATTTTATTTGAGTCCTGTGCAAGTGGTGGTGCAAGATTTGATCCTGCAATGTTATACTTTGCTCCGCAGACCTGGTGCTCTGACGATACCGATGCAAGTGAAAGAACAAAGATTCAGTATGGAACCTCTTATGTTTATCCGATTGTCAGTATGGGTTCCCATGTTTCAGCAGTTCCGAATCATCAGATGCATCGAATTACTCCGATTGAGACAAGAGCAAATGTTGCCTATTTTGGAACATTTGGTTATGAGCTGGATTTAAACTTACTTAGCGATGCCGAAATTGAGACAGTAAAGAAACAGATTGCATTTATGAAAGAACACAGAGAGTTAATTCAAATGGATGGTGATTTCTATCGTCTGTTGAGTCCGTTTGAAGGAAATGAAACTGCATGGATGGTAGTTTCCAGCGATAAAACACAGGCGGTGGCTGCATTCTATCAGAGATTAAATAAAGTTAATGCATCTTGGCTTCGTTTAAAACTGGATGGACTTGATGCCAATACAAAATATGAAGTGAGCTGTGATATGGCGCCGGTTACTTCTTATGATGCAAAAATTGCAGAAGCTTATGGTCATAAAACAGAGGAAGACAGTGTAAAAACCTATCAGGCTTATGGTGATGAGTTGATGAGCGCCGGAATTCCAATTGACAGAGAAGAATTGAATAAAAAAGGCGGAGATTTTGCATCACTTCTGTATACCTTAAAGAAAGTGGATGAGTAAAGAATGAAACACGTAGCCGGATATACCAATTCTGCCAGATTTCGTTGTCTGGAAGATTTGCAAAAAGATTCAGCAGATTTGTGTCTGATTTACTGTGGTTGGGAATACTGCAATCCGGGACACAAGTATGGTCCGAATCTTCGGACTTCTTATGTACTGCATATTGTGAGAAGCGGAAAAGGAATACTTGAAATTAATAAACATAAATATGAGTTGAAAGAGGGCGATGCATTTTTCATTGCCCCGGAAGTGGAAGCTTGGTATGAAGCAGATAAGAAAGACCCCTGGTGTTATATGTGGGTTGGATTTACCGGCTACCGTGCAGAAGAAAATGCAGAACATGCGGGATTTTCGAGGAGAAATCCTATCAGGCATGTAGAATGTAAAGAACAGTTGAATCAGTATCTGGATGGGATTTTGGCGGCACATCAGCTTTCCTACACCGATGAGCTGAAACGAAATGGATATCTGATGTTGTTTTTTGCTGCCTTGATTGAAGATTATAAGAAGACGGAACCAGCAGCACAGCAGCACTCTTATCCCGGAGTGGTTTATGTACGTCATGCGATGGAATATATTTCACATCATTATCAGGAAAAGGTGAAAATTAATGAGCTGGCAGATTACATTGGGGTAAACCGTAGTTATCTGACGAGCAGTTTTAAAAAGGCAGTAGGCTGTTCTCCACAGGAATATTTGGTGAATTTAAGAATGGAAAAAGCAAAAAATCTGCTAAAGAATACAGATATGCCGATTAATGCGGTAGCAGCTGCAGTTGGATATCAGGATCAGCTTGCATTTTCAAAGATATTTAAACAGAATTTTACAGTGAGCCCAAAAGAATATCGAAAAGCAAAAGAAGAACTTCAATTGGGAACTGTAAAAGGTGACTTTACCGCATCACATTTATAAAAAAGAGGAAGTGTGATATGACACAGGTAACGGCATATACGAATGAGGGGAGATATAAATGCCTGGAAGATTTGCCGATTGATTCGGCAGAATTAAGTCTTGGATATTGTGGATGGGAGCGATGTTATCCCGGACATCGGTTTGGACCAAACAAAAGGACTTATTATGTGCTTCATATTATTACAAATGGAAAAGGGAAGCTGGAAAAGAATGGTGAAGTATTTCATCTAACAACCGGCGATGCTTTTTTACTTTGTCCGGAAGAAGAAGCCTGGTATGAAGCGGATAAGAAAGAGCCATGGGCCTATGCATGGATTGGGCTGTATGGTTATAAAGTAAAAAAAGTAATGCAGTATGCGGGATTTTCAAAAGAGAAATCAATTCGAAGTTTAAAATGTACAGCACTTTTAAAATCGTATGTGGATGAGATACTTGAAGTGCATCGACTTACAACGGAGGAATCGATGCGTAGGAATGGGTATTTGAATTTGTTTCTGGCGACATTAATAGAAGACAATGAGAAATTTAATACAAAAACGATGCCGGAGCATACCTATCCGGGGACTGTATATGTAGAACATGCAATGGAGTATATAAAACATCATTACAGAGAAAAAATAAAGATTAATGAGCTGGCAGAATATATCGGGATTAATCGCAGTTATCTGACGAATATGTTTAAAAAAACAATTGGATGTTCGCCCCAGGAGTATTTGGTAGAATTTCGGATGGAAAAAGCAAAAAATCTGTTAAAGAATACAGATATGCCGATTAATGCGGTGGCAGAGGCAGTTGGATATTCGGATCAGCTTGCATTTTCGAAAATGTTCCGGCTCTATACAAATATAAGTCCGAAAGCGTTTCGTCAGACAAAAGAAGAATTGGTATTTGAAAACCGAAAAGGTGCATTTCATGGAGAAATAGGATGAGGAAAAAGTTATGAAGAAAAGAGAAATAAAATTAGGAATACCATCTTACATTACAGTAGAGAGTGAAGAAGGTTCTTTTATTGGAGAACAAAACAGTTCAAAATTTGAAAAAGAAGATATTTGTGTTGAAGCAAATGAAAATGGAGAAATCTGGCTTACGGCAGATAACTCACCGGTAAAAACAGTAAAGCTTCGCTGGAATACTCCGCTTGAGCGTACGTCAAAGATTCTTGGCGGAGTCTGGGAGAGAACTTATGGAGATGCAGAATGGAAGGGAATGAGCGGAACACGCTTTATGCCTTGGTATTTTCTTGCATTGGATGAAGGAGTCGTGACAGGATATGGTGTAAAAGTTCGTCCTTCTGCCATGTGTTTCTGGGAGGCTGATACAAGAGGAATTACCTTAGTTTTGGATGTACGCTGTGGTGGAACGGGTGTTGTGCTTTCTGGAAGAAAGCTGTTAGCAGCTGAGATTGTTGCAATGCGTGCGGATGATTGTACCTCTTTTGAAGCAGCAAAAGCATTTTGTAAATGCATGTGCACGGATCCGATTTTTCCGGATTTTCCGGTCTATGGAAGCAACAACTGGTATTATGCATATGGAGACAGTTCAGAAAAAGAAATTTTACAGGATACCGATTATATTGTAGACATTACAAAAGGCGCAGAAAACCGTCCTTATATGGTCATTGACGATTGCTGGCAGGAACATCATCGGCTGGACGAATACAATGGAGGACCATGGAAAAAAGGAAATGAAAAATTCCCGGACATGGGAGCACTTGCAAAAAAATTAGAAGAAAAAGGGGTACGTCCGGGTATCTGGGTTCGTTTCCTCTTAAATGAAGAAGAGACGATTCCGGAAGAATGGAGAATTTCTCACAACGGCTGTCTCGACCCGTCACATCCAGAAGTGCTTGCGTATATCAAAGAAGACGTCAAACGAATCTGCGAGTGGGGATATACGTTAATCAAACATGATTTTACCACATTTGACATCTTTGGCAGATGGGGACTTGAGATGAATCCGTTCCCAACTTCAGATGGCTGGAGCTTTTATGATAAATCCAAAACAAGTGCTGAAATTGTGGTAGAACTTTATCGTGCAATCTATGAAGTTGCAAAAGAATATCAGGTTTTAATTCTTGGATGTAATACAATCGGACATCTAGGTGCAGGACTGATGCAAATGCAGCGTACCGGAGATGATACCAGTGGAAAAACCTGGGAGCGTACCAAAATGATGGGAGTCAATACGCTGGCATTTTGTCTGCCTCAGCATGGAACATTCTTTGATATTGACGCAGACTGCGTTGGAATTATGGGAAATATTCCGTGGAAATTAAATTCACAGTGGGCAGATTTAGTAACACGCTCCGGTACATCACTTTTTGTGTCAGCAAAACCGGGTGTATTAAATGAAACCGAAAAAGAAGAACTGCATCAGATGATGTTAAAAGCATCCTTGCAGGAAGAACATAAGATTCCGGTGGATTGGGAGTATACGGATTGTCCGGAACTTTGGGCAGACGAAAACGAAGAAATTGAGTATAACTGGTATGAAGAAGCCGGACCGGAAACGAGAGGAAACAGTTGTCATTATTATCGGTATATTCCGTTATCTTAATCTCAAAACTGAAATGAAAAGAAAATGAAGTAAAATCAATTAAAATTTAGTTTAAAAGGAGCTTGTCTTGAATATGAATTTATTCAGGACAAGCTTTTTTGTTCATGAACTTAAAGATTCAGAGTTAATTTTTCCAACTGTGTCAACTCTTTTAATTCCCGAATGGTAAAATAGCCGCAGACAAGTGCCGCAGCTGCATCGGCGATCGGTCCTGCATACATGACACCATCGATTCCCATAAAAAGTGGGAAGATAATAATTAATGGAAGCAGGAATAAAATCTGTCTGGTGAGTGACATAAAGACACCGAGTTGAGCTTTTCCAATCGAGTTAAAAAAGTTTGAAGTAACCGGCTGGATTCCATTGATTAAGGTTAAAAACATATAAATTCGGAAGTAACGTTCTGAGAACTGAAAATATAACTCACTTCCCTCACCGAATACACTGATAATCTGTCTTGGGAAAACCTGAAAACAGAAGAATGCAATGACGGAAAGTACAGTTGCAACGCCAAGTGCAAGCAGATAACTTTTTCGTACACGTTTATATTTTTTGGCTCCATAGTTAAATCCGATAATTGGCTGAACACCCTGTGAAATTCCAATAACAAAGGACATAAAAATCATATTTACTTTTGTGATGATTCCGGCACAGGCAAGAGGAATATCACCTCCGTATATGGATTTTGCCCCGTAGTGTGACAGTGTGTTGTTCATTACAATCTGTATGACAGTCATGGCAATCTGGTTAAAACAGGCACTTGCGCCAAGTCGGAAAATTTCTTTACAGTAAGACAGCTGAATTTGAAAGCAGCTTCGATTCAGCACAATATTTTTAAAGTGAAACATATAATGAAGACTGATACTAAAAGAAACAATCTGTCCGATAATGGTTGCAAGGGCAGCACCGGTCATTCCAAGATGCAGACCGAAAATGAAAATCGGGTCAAGGATTGTATTTACAATCGCACCGATTAACATAGAAATCATGGAATATCGTGGACTTCCATCTGCCAGAATTAATTTGCTCATTCCGGTATTGGCAATTAAAAATGGAAAACCAAAGGCTGTAATGCGGGTGTACTGTCTGGCATAAGGCAGGACTTCAGTGGTTGCACCGAAAAATTTTAACATTGGAGTTAAAAAAAGTGTAGTTGCAAGAAACAGACAAAGTCCGAATACTGCCATCAGAAAGATTCCGTTGCCGGCATAGCGGGCAGATTTTTCTTTTTCTCCAGCCCCTAAATACAGGGAAAAATTAGTTGCACTTCCGATTCCGAGTAAAAGAGAAAGTGCGGTACAGGTAGTGGAAAGCGGAAATGCGATATTAGTTGCGGCATTTCCGAGCATGCCAATCCCTTGTCCAATGAAAATCTGGTCTACAATATTATAAAGGGAGGTCACCAGCATTGAGATAATGCAGGGAATTGCAAAATTGACAAGCAATTTGGATTCTTTTTCATAACCGAGGGGATTTTGAGTTTTCATTGTTGTCATAAATTCTTAAATCATTCTCCTTATAATTGGTAAAAAATTCTTTTTCGGTAGCTTATGTTACGCTGATTGACAAAGAAAGTCAATAAAAAGTTCAGGCAGAATATCTGGTCTGCTCCAAAAAAATATGATAGAATGATATGCGAAAAACCGAAGAAAATTGAGGGAAAAAGATGTATCAGGAACAAAGAAAGGAGGATCGTAAATATGGTTACAATTGATTTAATTACTGGTTTTCTTGGCTCGGGAAAAACCACTTTCATAAAAAAATATGCAGAATATTTAATGAATCAAGGGCTTAATATCGGGATTTTGGAAAATGATTATGGCGCTGTCAATGTAGATATGATGCTGTTACAGGAACTTGAGGGCGAAAAATGTGAACTCGAAATGATAGCCGGAGGCTGTGATAAAGAGACACATAGAAGACGGTTTCGCACAAAATTAATTGCAATGGGAATGTGTGGTTATGACCGAATTTTAGTAGAGCCTTCCGGAATTTATGATGTGGATGAATTTTTTGATGTGCTTAGTGATGAACCGTTAGATAAATGGTATCAAATCGGAAGTGTGATTACGGTTGTAAATGCAAAATCAGAGAAGAATTTATCAGAGGAAGCAAGGTATCTTCTGGCATCAGAAGCTGCTCATGCTGGAAAGATTATTTTGAGCCGTTCAGAAGAAGCGACGAAAGAAGAAATCAATACAACCATTGCCACTTTAAATCAGTCTTTGAAAGAGATTCAGTGCAATCGAATTTTAGGAGATGAGATGCTTATGAGAAGAGATGGCAGTGAATTATCAGAAGATGATTTTTCCGAGATTGCAGAAGCCGGATATGTTCAGGAGTCTTATGAAAAGAGGGATGTATCACAGGAAAGTGGGTTTGAATCTCTTTATTTTATGGATGTGAAATTAGATGCCGAGACTTTAAAAACACAGGTGAAAAAAATCTTAGAAGATGCATCTTGTGGCAAGGTATTTCGTATCAAGGGATTTAGTCAGAATCAAGATGGAAGCTGGATTGAATTAAATGCAACGCAGGATGAACTTTGTATCAGTCCGATTCCTCAGGGACAGGAAATTCAGATTGTAATCGGGGAACATCTAAACGAAGAAAAAATCCGCAGTTACTGGGAAGTTTAACTTTCCGGTGGCTGCGGATTTTTGAATACGTCAAGCGGATATTCGCAATCCGCTTTCGCTACTTGCTCATAACCAAATAGCTGCTACGCAGCTTATCAGAAGGGGCTTGCCCCCTCCTGATACAAGCAAGTCCCGACCCTTGCTTATTGCTTTTGGCAATTGAAGCAGGGGACTTCCTTGATTTGGTTAAAAAATTATCGGGTAATATAAGTCGTTAGCAATAAAAATGTGTTTTTTACACCATCAAGGTGAGAACGTTCATAGTTATGAGAAGCGTAAACTCCAGGACCAATCAGTCCATGACGGATATCATAACCGGCATGAAGAGTTGCTTCTACATCAGAGCCGTAATGCGGATAGACATCAATCGCATAATCGAGCTGTTCTTCTTTTGCAATGTTGGAAAGTTCCGTTACTAAATCATAGTTGTAAGGACCACCGGAATCCTTTGCACAGATAGAAACCATCCGTTCAGTACAGCCAAGGTCTGCCCCAACGCATCCCATATCGACAGAAATCATTTCGGTTGTATCTTCTGGAACAAAACTTCCGCCGTGTCCGACTTCTTCGTAGACGGTAAATAATAAAGAAACTTTCCGATGAAAGGAAAGAGATTCATCTTTTACAATTTTTGCGATTCCAAGAAGAATAGAAGCAGAAAGCTTATCATCAAGAAAACGGCTTTTGATATAACCGCTTTCGGTAATGACTGTTCGAGGGTCCATGGCGATAATATCTCCGGTCTGGATGCCGAGCGCAAGCGTTTCAGCTTTTGTAGAAACCGGTTCATCTAGTAAAATTTCCATATTTTCTTCAAGGGTTTCTACTTTTTTATCGGCAACATGGGCGGATGGCTCAGTGTTTAAGACAACACCGGTGTAGACCTTGCCATCTCTTGTATGAATGGTACAGTTTTCACCATCGGCAGTGCTCCAGACATGTCCGCCAAGTGTGGTCGGGCGAAGGCGTCCATTGTCTTTAATCGAGCGAACCATAGCACCTAACGTATCCACATGTGCAGAAAGTCCAATGACCTCTTTCGTACTCTCTCCAGGAATCGTAATAATCCGTCCCCTCCACGGGTTACAAACACATTTCCTTTTCTGGATAATTTCGGTTCATATCCCATGTCCTGAAGCAGTTTCATCAGGTAGTCCGTTGCATTTTTGGTATAGCCGGATGGACTTGGGATTGCAGTTAATGTCTTTAATTGTTCTGCAATAAAATCAATGTAGTGTTTCATGTTCTTTCATCTCCTAGTTCAGTAAAAAATTAGATTTTGACATTTACAATATTTTACCACAGAACATAGAACTATGATATCCAAAAAACATAAAATTAGTTTTTGAAGTTATTGGATGAAATCTGTACCAAAGAAAGTTTTAATGGACACTTGCTGATATTTTTTAGGTTATACCATGTTCCAGCTGGAATAAAGACGGCGTCTCCGTTATGAAGCGTTTTTTGAGAATTAGGATGGCATTTTTTAGAAGCGAGAATCAGAAGAGCTGTGCCACATTCAATACGAATGATCTGATCGGTTTCAGGATGCTGTTTCCATCCGGTCGTTTTCCATGGCAGAATGTTTAGAAGTTTAAGTTCAAGAGAAGAACCGCTCCAGAGGGTAGTACAGGAATTGCAGTTATGGGAAGCAGCATTTCTAAGATTGATTGTAAAGGGATTCGGACCGTGGTCAAAAAGGAGGGAACTGCAATAAGAATTCATGAAGGGAGACCTCATTTCTTTTTTAGGCAGGATATGATATCATGTTATGAGAAAAAGAAGAAATAGGTGCAAAGTTTCAAATCTAAAAAGCAGAAAAGAAAGAGCAAATGGTCAGGAATAAGTACAAGTACTGGCTATTTGCTCTTTTTAAATAAAAGTCTAATTTAGTTTTACTGTTTTTTGATAAATAACTAAAGATACGATTGCCGTTATTGCTTCTGATACCCAGAAAGCATGCCAGACACCTGCTGCACCAAGAACTCGTGATAAAAGAAAAGCAGCAGGGATAATTACAACTATGTATCGAGAGAGTGAAATTATTAAGGACTGCACTCCTTTTCCCAGACCTTCTAAAGCACCGGAAGAAGTAATGGAGACAGAAGATACTAAAAATCCAATACTGATGATACGCAGAGCAGTCTTTCCAGCCTCAATAGTTTCGGGATTTGTTGTAAATAATCCGATTAAAACATCTGGAATAATAAAACAGATAAGTGTTCCGGCAAGCATAATTCCAGCACTCATACGAAGGACAATTTTGTAAATTTTTTTCACCCTCTTATATTCTCTTGCACCGTAATTAAATCCAATTACCGGACGCATCCCCTGAATGATTCCGTTTGCCGGAAGATACAAAAAGGTCTGTAATTTATAATAGACACCCAAAATTAATACATAAACTCCTGAAAAAGAAGCTAGAATTGCATTTAGGGCAGAAATCAACAGGGATGGCAGGGCAAGATTTAAAGTTGCCGGAATCCCAACTGCATATAAACGTTTGATTAAATCAAAATCCAGTGTCGCATATTTTTTCTGAATTTTTACCTGAATCGGACGGAAAATAAAAATCAAAAGATAAATAGTCATGCAGACAAGTTGTCCGATATTGGTTGCAATAGCAGCTCCTTTAATCTCCATTCTTGGAAATGGACCGATACCGAAGATAAGAAGCGGGTCTAAAATAATATTCGTTATAGAGCCTGCCATCATACTAAACATTGTTACTTTCATTTTCCCTACAGACTGGAAAATTTTTTCAAATCCAACATTTAACATAATAATCAGTGAAAAAGCAAATACAATATTACTATATTCAATTCCAAGTGAAATTACGTTTTCGGAATGACTGAACATTTTTAAAAAATATGGAATAAGTAAAATGCTTCCGGCAGTCAGGAGAATTCCATGGATAATGGCAAGAATTATACCTAATGTTGTTGCCTGATTTGCACTTTTCTTATCGCCTGCGCCTAAGAAATATGCGACAACTGCATTAATTCCGATACCAAATCCAATTGCTACGGCATTAATAAAATTTTGAATTGGAAAGACTAAAGAAAGTGCGGTCATGGCATCTTCGCTGATTTTTGCAACAAAGAAACTGTCAATAATATTGTAAAGGGAATTTACAAGCATGGACAGCATCATGGGCAGAGCTAAAGATAAAAGCAAAGGTAAAACCGGTTTGGTTTTCATAAAATTGTCATTCATGTGTTTAATTTCCTTTCGTTTTGAATTATAAATACAGCAGATTTTGGAGATAAAAAAAGCCACACAGCATTCTTGCTGTGTGGCGAAAAGAGACGGTTTTATCCGTCAGGAAAAATCCACTACTTAATTTTACAAGGCATTATTCTAGCAGAATCTGGCAAAAAGTCAATATAAAATTCCAAAATAAAAGATGACATTTTGCTCCATTATTCAGTATAATAAAAACAAATCTATTAAATTCAGAGGAAAACAGATGGTAAAAATAAAAGACGATGTTTACGAAATTATGCACCAAGACAGACGAGTTGCAAGAATTGATAAGACAGGGCACTGTAAAATTTATTTTAAATCTTTTATGCCTTATAATCTTTATCTTGAAGAAGAGGAGGATATTGATACTCTTGTAAATAATATCACGAATTTTTATTATTGGTGCTCGACACGAGTTTTAACCTTAGACCGTGTCTATGCCAAAGAAATTTTAAACAGTATTGGAATGTTGCAGGCAGTAACCGACAGGGAGCGTGCGAAAATAGCTCTTACTTATCGTTGTGCATCTTTAACGGATGTATTTTGGGTTAAAAAATTTGAAGAAGTAGTACGATTTTCAGAAATTAATTTATACGAGAATCATTTGGATAATACGTTTATTGATATTTCTTTAAGAGGAAAACAATATACAGTAGAAAATAAAGCATTGGCAAGGGATTTGGCTACGAATGGATGTTTTCCTAAAGCATGGCAGAGAACAAAAAATGGTTTTCGGCTTTTAAAAGATGGCGGAAAAGAAGTAGTGGAAAGAGAACTTCTTGCAAGTCAAATCTGCAGATGCTTTAATGTAGACCAAGTATATTATGAAAGAGATTTTTTTGATAGCGAAGAAGTCAGTGTAAGTGACAATATTACTTCGAGAGAATATTCTATCGTTTCGATGGAAGCCTTTGAAGTTTACTGCATGAATAAAGAAAAAGATGTCAAAAAGTATATTTTAAACTTGGACAAGCGTGCCTATTATATGATGAACATTGTAGATTATTTAATTGGAAATACAGACCGGCATTGGGGAAACTGGGGAGTCTTAGTAAAAAACTCAACAAATAAACCGGTTTCACTTCATAAGTTAATGGATTTCAATCAGGCATTTCATGCTTATGATACATTAGAAGGCGCAAACTGTCAGACTTTATTTGGAAGCCATGCGACACAAAAAGAGGCTGCCGAAGAAGCTGTTAAAAAAATTGGATTGAATCAGATAAAACCTGTAAATGAGGTTTGTTTTAAAAATCTTCCTCAATATCAGGAAATGTTTTTTAGAAGATTGGAATACTTAAAATCAAAAGAAGAATGGAGTGACCGATAATACGAGAGAAGTGAAGATTGGTGATTGAAGCAAGAAGCTCGGTTACTTGTAGCAGAGTAGTTCACTTGACAAGGTTTCTCAATAGTGATACTATGCCACTAACGGATTGAAAACCAAAATTTGGCGATACTTTAGGACAAAATTTATGCAAAAAGAAACCATAAAAAAAGCATTTTTAAAGTCAATTCCGATTTTATGCAGCTATGTGTTTGTCAGTATGGCATATGGAATTACAATGGAAGAAGCAGGATTTGCCTGGTATCAGTCACTGCTTATCAGCCTGGTTGTGTATACCGGAGCATTTCAGTTTGTGCTGGTTTCATTTTTAAGTGGTGGAACTTCTATTATTACGATTGCGGTGACTGCATTTTTGATGAACAGCAGGCAGACCTTTTATAGTTTAACGTTTGTAGATGAATTTAAGAAGATGGGAAAACGACTTCTTTATATGATTCATACAATGACAGATGAAACTTATGCAGTTAATTTAAGCCTGACGGAAACCGGAAAAGAAAAAGAGGACATGATGTTTGTGATTGCGTTTCTGTCAAGATGTTATTGGATGGCAGGTACAATTGCAGGCGGAGTTTTAGGGCAGCTGATTCCGATAAAATTAGAGGGAATTGATTTTTGCATGACTGCATTGTTTGTCATTATTTTTATCGATAATTGGGAGAAAACAAAGAATCATGTACCGGCCGTTTTAGGTCTTGGAATCTCAATGCTGTGTCTGATTATAGCAGGAGCAAGAAGCTTTATGCTGCCTTCTTTAATTCTTGTTTCAGGTGTTCTGCTTTTGATGAGAGAAAAGGAGGCACAGTCATGAAAATAGAGTTCTTTTTTCTGGTTGTGGCAGTGTCGGCGGGGATTACATTTTTTTTGCGCGCATTGCCGTTTCTTGCATTTCGTGGGAAACGCAAAATGCCGGAAAAACTGATTTATCTTGGAAAAATCCTGCCATCAGCAATTATGGCTGTGCTGATTGTGTATTGTTTAAAGGAAACAGGGAGTGATTTTTCTCACACAGGAATCGCAAATTTTCTGGCAGTAGCAGTTGTTGCGGTCAGTTATAAATGGAAGCATAATACGTTTCTTAGTATTTTGCTTGGAACAGCCGTAAATATGATTTTAATACAGGTGATTTAGGAAGTTATGAAAACAATTCAGGTAGAAGAATTAGAACAGTTAAGTGCAGATGAGATTCAGGTGATTGACCTGCGTCCGGAGGAAGAATACAAAAGAGGAAGTTTTCCGGGGGCAGTGAATCTGCCGATGGAAGAGTTTGATTCACGATATGAAGAAGTGTTGGAAAAAGAAAAACCAATTTACTTTATCTGTCATACCGGAGAGAGAAGTAAGGATTATATTGAAACAGCGACAAAAGCCGGATACAATGCTTTTAATGTAGAAGGTGGATATCGTGCCTATCTGCGTCTTTCTTTAAGTCGTTTTCTGGAAGAAGATACAAAAGAAAGCAAAGAAGAAAAGACAAAAGAAATTGAGAGAAGCATTATTAAGAAATTTCGGAAATCCATCTGGCGTCCGTTTACAAAAGCTTTAAATGAATATCAGCTGATTCAGGAGGGAGATAAGGTTGCAGTCTGTATCTCCGGTGGAAAGGATTCCATGCTGCTTGCAAAACTGATTCAGGAATTAAAACGTCATGGAAAAATTCATTTTGAAGCAGTTTTTCTTGTAATGAATCCAGGCTATAATGAAGATAACTGGAAGATTATTCAGGATAATGCAGATTTACTTGGAATTCCACTTACTGTATTTGAAAGTGAAATTTTTGATACGGTAGCAACAATCGAAAAAAATCCATGTTATTTATGTGCACGTATGAGAAGAGGCTATCTATATTCTCATGCAAAGGCATTGGGATGTAATAAAATTGCACTGGGACATCATTTTGATGATGTAATCGAAACCATTTTAATGGGAATGTTATACAGCGGAAAAGTAGAAACCATGATGCCGAAGCTGCACAGCCAGAATTTCGAGGGAATGGAATTAATTCGTCCATTATACATGGTAAAAGAAGATGCAATTAAAGCATGGAGAGATTACAACGGACTGCATTTTATCCAGTGTGCATGTCGTTTTACAGAAAACTGCGTCAGCTGTGGCGGAGGCAGAGGTTCAAAACGTGATGAGATGAAAGAACTGGTTGCGCAGTTTAGAAAGACCAGCGATGTAATTGAAACCAATATTTTTAACAGTGTCCGTAATATAAATTTAAGAACGGTTATCGGTTATCACAAAGACAAAGAAGCTTACAATTTTCTGGATGATTATGATTTGCGCGGAAGTAAAAAGAGTGACAGTCAGGAAGAGTAATAAGAAAAAGTAAATAATAAGAAAGAATAATAAAGAATAATAAAGAATAATAAAGAATAATAAAGAATAATAAGAAAGTGCGCTTTTGGTGTGCTTTTTAAAAATTAAACCAAATGAAAAGGGGAAGGAATATGAGCAATAAAGAAATCAAAGAAAAGATTGCCAGACTGAAAAAGGAGAAAAATGCAGTAATACTGGCACACTATTATGTGGATGGGGAAGTACAGGAAATTGCAGATTTTGTGGGAGATTCTTATTATCTTGCAGAAAAGGCTACAACAGTATCTGAAGATGCAATTTTGTTCTGTGGAGTTTCATTTATGGGAGAAAGTGCAAAAATTTTAAATCCTGAGAAAAAAGTAGTAATGGCAGAGTCCAGTGCGGATTGTCCAATGGCGCACATGGTAGATGTTGAAAAAATTAAAGAAGTAAGAGAACAGTACCCGGATGTTGCAGTTGTCTGTTATGTCAATTCAACAGCCGAGATTAAAGCACATTCTGATGTCTGTGTGACTTCTTCTAATGCGCTCAAGATCGTAAAGAAGCTTCCAAATGAACATATTTTCTTTATTCCGGATGAAAATCTGGGACGCCATATAGCAGAAAAACTGCCGGACAAACATTTTATTTTTAATGACGGTTTCTGTCATGTACATAAGAGCATTCATAAAGAAGATATCTTAAAAGCAAAAGAAGTACATCCGGAAGCAATGGTTTTGGCACATCCGGAATGTACACCGGATACACTTTCTGTAGCAGATTTTATTGGAAGTACCTCACAGATTATTGATTATGCAACTTCTTCAGAAAAAAACAGCTTTATTATCTGTACAGAGATGGGAATTTTCTATGAATTAATGCAGAAAAATCCAGAGAAAAAATTCTATTCAGTCGGACATCGTCAGTTCTGTCCAAATATGAAAAAAGTGAATTTGGAAAATGTATTAGAAAGTCTTGAAAAAATGGCACCGGAAATTGAATTAGATGAAGAACTTCGTGAATCAGCAAGAAAACCATTAAAGAGAATGTTAGAGCTTGCAGCAAACTAAAATACGTTATAGAAAAATAAGAAATAGACAGAAGATGACTACACTTTAAATTTTGTGTAGTCATCTTTTTTTTACTGACAGGGACTTGCTTGATTCGGTTAAAAAACGCAGTTTTAAACAGAATACAAGCCGTTTGGCTAGTATACAAAATTAAAAAAAATTGGTATAATTTTAAAATAAGGTATGAGAGTGGTATAGTATGGATATAAAAAATATAGGGAGTAAGAGGTATGAAAGGTGAATGCAAAGATACGGAAGCGGTTATGAGGGTAAAACACAGGCAGGCAATTTTGGCTTCTATGATAAAACGAAAAGAATTATTATTATTTGAATATTTCCCGGAAAGGGAAGTATTTATTTTATATGACGGTCAGTTTCAGATGCTTCAAAAAATTGAACATTTTATGGAATATCTGCAAAAAGAAGATAAAATCCATCCGGAAGATAAGTGGAAAATGGCAGGATTTTGCAATGGAGAAGTACGAAATTCGATTGAAATCAGATGTGTAGAGGGGGAAGGTTTGATTTCAAGAAAGAAATTAAATTCGGTTTATCTTCCAAAAAGTCTGAATGAAGAGTCAGTGCTTCTGGGCAGTATCAGAGATGTTACAATAGAGAGAAGAAGGGAAGAGCAACTGCAGGAAGAAGCGCAGAGAGACCCACTCACAAAGCTTTATAATAAAAGGGCGGGAACGAAATTAATTGAAAAATATCTAAGAACAAAAGACCCTTATTCCGCTTGTGGTCTGATGATTATTGATGTGGATTATTTTAAAGATGTGAATGACAATTATGGACATTTATTTGGAGATGTTGTATTAAAAGATTTGGCAAAATTACTGCTTATGGTCTGTGATAAAAAGGATATTGTAATGCGTGCAGGCGGTGATGAATTTGTAATTTTATTTAAAGATATTCCCAATAAAGCATTGGTTCGTAAAGCTATGCAGTTAGTTCATTCGATTCGGAATCAGACTTTTCAGGAAAAAGAATACTCTATGACCTGTAGTATTGGAGTATGTTATCTTCCGGAAAATGTTTCAGGATATACGTATGAACAGATATTTAAAAATGCAGACTGGGCATTATATCGTGCAAAAGAAAATGGAAGAGATCGGTATGTATTTTGTGATAATCTTCAGCGCTTTCAAGGTGTAGAAGAAAAGAAGGAAAAAAGAGAAGAACACGGAAGAGGAAAAAGACCGATATCCGGATACATGGGAAGTCTGGTGGCAACGGCATTTGAAACATTTGAAAAAGCAGGTGACTTTGACAGTGCAGTAAACAGTTTATTAGAAATTGTAGGTAAAAGTTTTAATTTGGATCGTATTACTGTGCTTCGTACGGATATTAAGGTTAATATGTGCGAGAAGATGTATCAGTGGACAGCGGACAATGTACCGCAGGCATTGGAACAGAAAATAAATTATAAAAAAGAGGATTTCTTAAAATTATTTTACAGTTATGATGAGAATGGAACGACAGTGCTTCAGGAAGACGAGATGAAAGCACTTGGTTATAGTGAACATGGAATTCAAACTCTGCTTCATGGAGATGCCAAAACAGCGGTGCATACTGCAATCTATTATGAGGGGAAATATGCAGGTTCGGTTTCTTATATGGTTTGTAAAGAAAAACGCAGTTGGAAGAAAGAAGAACGGCAGATTTTAGGTGAAATTACAAAGATTATTGCAGCACATCTTGGAAAATTGTTTTTAATGAATTCCATGAGTAATGGAATGTTTACAAATCCGGAGTTTGATGATTTGACCGGTTTGATTTCTTTTACCCGTTTTAAAGAAGAAGTAGAACGGGTGCTTGCTGATGACAGTATCAGTTCTTATGTGATGGTATATACAGATTTTGAGAACTTTAAGTATTTTAACCAGAAATGGGGATATCAGATGGGAGACCGTCTGTTGAGAGAGTTCAGTAATTATATTATCGGAACGATGCAGCAGGAAGAACAGATTTATTTTACCCGCATAGTTTCCGACCAGTTTTTGTTGTTTATGCCGTATAAAAAAAGAAGTGATACCGCAGAGGCAGTAGATCGGTTAAATCAAATCTTTGTAGAACAGCAGGAAAGAATTTTTCCGGATACCAGAATTCGGATTCGGACAGGAATTTATTTTATTGAAGAAGCAAATGGAAATACGTCTATTGCAATTGATGCGGCAAATTATGCAAGGAAACAAGTCTCAAAGGTAACAGGAATCAGTGTGAAGGTTTACGGAAAAGAGATGGAAGAAAAACAGAGAGTGGAAAATGAAATTATCAATGGATTCGACCTTGCAATGCGAAACAAAGAGTTTAAAATTTATTTACAGCCAAGAGTTTCCCTTTTTGATTATTCGATTATCGGTGCGGAAGCAGTGGTAAGATGGCAGAGACCGGATGGAACTGTTATGATACCGGATACATTTATTCCTTTATATGAAAGAAATGGAAGAATTATTGATTTGGACTTTTTTGTATTTGAAGAAGTTGTAAAGTTTCTTGCAGAAAATAAGAAAAAGGGCAGAAAATTGATTCCGATTTCGGTAAATGCTTCAATCCTCCACGCAAGAAATTGCGATACTGTTGAGCATTATATGGAGATTTTAAATCGTTATGGAGTTAACCCTGCTTTGCTTGAAATTGAACTGACAGAGACAGCGACGGTATCGTATTATGACAACGTAAAAAGATTGTTTGAAAGATTTCAGAAAGTCAATATGAAGACTGCACTGGATGATTTTGGCTCAGGCTATTCCCTTTTAAACACAGTGATTGATATTCCGGTTAATACAGTAAAAATTGATAAAATTTTTATGGATAGCTGTAAGAAAAGCGAACGTGGAATGTATTTTCTGCATCAGATTGTTGCAGTAGTAAAAGGGCTTGGTTATCATGTGGTCTGTGAAGGTGTGGAAAATCTGGAACAGGTTGATGTCTTAAGAACAGCAGGATGTGAAGAAGCACAGGGGTTCTGGTTTGCACATCCAATGCCTGTCGAGGAATTTGAACAAATTATGTATCAGAAAATGCCGTATCAAAAGGTATAAATTTTGAAAAAAGAAGTATTTGCAAAAATGAGCAGGTACTTCTTTTTTGAGCGATTACATTAAGATTGACTTTCTTTTAGTGAAATGCTTATAATAAAGCTGTGTAAAGCGGACATTCGCAATCCGCTTTGCTACTTGCTCATGAACGCAGTCGCTTTGCGATCTGTCAGTGGGAGCTTTCAACTCCCACTGACAGAAGCATCCCCCTCACCCGCCGCTTAGTGCTCTGCACACTTGAAGCGGGGGAATGCTTATCTGCGTTCAAGTTATTTGACAGTCAGGAAAGGGCAATCGAAATAGAAATGGAAACAAGAGAATTATTAGAACAGGTGAAATCAGGAAAAATATCAATAGAAGAAGCAGAAAGTTATTTTAAGAGAGAGCCGTTTGAAGAAATGGGATATGCGAAACTGGATATGCATAGAGAAGTTCGCTCCGGCTTTCCGGAAGTGATTTTCTGTAGTGGAAAAGCGGATGAACACCTGCTTCATATTGTAGGAAAGTTATATGAAAAAAACGGAGAAGTATTTGGGACAAGGGCTTCTGTACACCAATATGAGCTGGTAAAAGAAAAATTTCCGGTTGCAGAATATGACCCGCTTTCCGGAATTTTAAAAATAGATGGAAAGAAAAGAGAAAAAAAGGGTCTGGTTGCAGTGTGTACGGCCGGAACAGCAGATATTGCAGTGGCAGAAGAAGCAGCACAGACGGCAGAATACTTTGGAACGAAAGTAGAGCGAGTATTTGATGTGGGAGTCAGTGGAATCCATCGTTTACTTTTTAATATTAAAGAAATTCAGGATGCGAATTGTGTAGTTGCGGTTGCCGGAATGGAAGGAGCACTTGCGAGTGTAATTGGTGGTCTTGTAGATGTGCCGGTGATTGCTGTTCCGACCTCTGTGGGATATGGTGCAAGTTTTCATGGATTATCGGCACTTCTTACAATGATTAATTCCTGTGCAAATGGAATTGCAACAGTCAATATTGATAACGGATATGGTGCAGGTTATCTTGCAACACAGATTAACCGGCTTGCGATAAAATAGTTGAACGCAGATTGCGAATGTCCGCTTTACAAAGATAATCGGGAGAAAAATACGATGGAAAAACAGGAAATGGCTTTGGAAGTCATAAAACGATTGAAAGAGGAATATCCGGATGCTGATTGCACCTTAGACTACAATGAAGCCTGGAAGCTTCTGGTCAGCGTGCGTCTTGCTGCACAGTGTACGGATGCAAGAGTGAATATTGTAGTAGAAAAATTATATGAAAAATATCCGGATGTGGATGCACTTGCAAAAGCAGAACCGGAGCAAATTGAGGAAATTGTAAGACCATGTGGGCTTGGAAAAAGCAAGTCGAGAGATATCAGTGCCTGCATGCGTATGTTAAAAGAAAAATATAACGGAAAAGTTCCGGATGATTTTAATGAATTATTAAAACTGCCTGGAGTCGGAAGAAAAAGTGCAAACCTGATTATGGGGGATGTATTTGGAAAGCCGGCGATTGTCACAGATACGCATTGTATTCGCCTGACAAACCGTATGGGGCTTGTAGATGGAATTAAAGAGCCAAAGAAAGTAGAGATGGCACTTTGGAAAATTATTCCACCGGAAGAAGGCAGTGAATTCTGTCACAGACTGGTGTATCATGGAAGAGAAGTCTGTTCGGCGAGAACAAAACCGCATTGTGAAAAATGTTGCTTAAATGATATCTGTCCGAAAATCGGAGTGGAATCGTGAGAGAAAAAAGAACAAGAAAGATTTTGCGTTTCATGTTGTAATATTTCTTAAAAAAAGATTGACATTAAAGGGTAAGTATAATATAATATCTCAATGTGACGTAGTGCGAAAATACTTAGCCAAAAGCCCCGGTATAGTATTTTCATATAAATTTTATTTATGAAGTAATCAGATTATGATATGTTGAAAATTAGGGAGGTAAAACCATGAACACTTATATGGCTAATCCGGATAAGATTGAAAGAAAATGGTATGTAGTGGACGCTGAAGGCCAGACATTAGGTCGTCTTGCATCTGAAGTTGCAAAAGTTTTAAGAGGAAAAAACAAACCAGTTTATACTCCTCATGTAGATACAGGTGATTATGTAATCATCGTTAACGCTGATAAAGTAGCTGTAACCGGTAAAAAAATGGATCAGAAAATTTACTACCATCACTCAGACTATGTTGGTGGAATGAAAGAAACCACATTAAAAGAAATGATGGCTAAAAAACCGGAAAAGGTTCTTGAACTCGCTGTTAAAGGTATGCTTCCAAAAGGACCTTTAGGAAGAAGCATGATTAAAAAACTTCACGTATACGCTGGACCAGAGCACAAACATGCAGCTCAGAAACCAGAAGTATTAACATTTTAATAGGAGGTAAAGAACATTGGCTAGTACAAAATTCTATGGAACAGGAAGAAGAAAATCATCTGTAGCTCGTGTTTACTTAGTACCGGGAACAGGTAAAATTACAATTAATAAAAGAGATATCGACGAATACTTCGGATTAGAAACACTTAAAGTTGTTGTTCGCCAGCCGTTAGTTGCTACTGAAACAGCAGACAAATTCGACGTATTAGTAAACGTTCATGGCGGTGGATTCACAGGTCAGGCTGGTGCAATCCGTCACGGAATCTCCAGAGCACTGCTTGAAGCAGACGCTGAATACAGACCAGTATTAAAATCTGCAGGTTACTTAACTCGTGACCCAAGAATGAAAGAAAGAAAGAAACCAGGTCTCAAAGCAGCACGTCGTGCTCCGCAGTTCAGCAAGAGATAATTATCTCGCAAGAGAATTACAATTCGAAGAGATTACAAACCTCAGAAACATCGTGTTTCTGGGGTTTTTTTTACCCTCGAATCTTTATAGGATGTCCAGAAACGTGGTGAAAATTTGTGGATATGTAGCAAGTATGCAGCACGTATGCATCAAAAATCATAGCAACTACATTATATAAAAAGACTTGTAAAATATTTTCATTTTTTGTGCACTGAATAATCACAAAATTGAGATTCTTTCTTTTTTTCCCATATCTAGGAAAAGTCTGTGGTACAATATTGAAGAGTATCATTATTATACAGGGATATCTTTGTGAGAATCTGTATCGGAGGAAATAGGATATGCAGTATATATTAGTTGTAGAAGATGATTTAGATTTGAATCAGGCGATCTGTTATTCTCTGAAAAAGTCAGGATATGGAGTTTATGGTGTGACTTTTATGGAAAAAGGAAAGCAGATTTTTATTGAGAATCAGATAGATATGGTCCTTCTGGATGTGAATCTTCCAGATGGCGAGGGATTCTCTTTTTGCCAGTGGGTAAAAAAGCAAAGAGAAGTTTCGGTCATTTACCTGACAGCCAGGGATATGGAGGAGGATGCCCTGGCAGGATATGAATCCGGGGCAGAAGATTACGTTACAAAACCATTTTCAATGAAGATTTTACTTAGAAAAATAGAAGTCATTTTAAAAAGAACTGCTTCGGTCAATCGTCTGATTTTTGCAGATGAGCATTTATATATAGATTTAGATAATGCACGAGTGACGGTAAAAGGTCAGGAATGCCCCGTCACACCGACTGAGTGCCGTCTGCTTCGTCAATTTATTATGAACCGGGGACAGCTTCTGACTTATGATCTGTTATTGGAGCGGCTGTGGGACAGTGGAGGACAGTTTGTGGATAAGCACGCACTGGCAGTAAATGTGAATCGTCTGAGAGGAAAGCTTGAAGATAAGAATCACAGGTATATTTCAAATGTCTATGGGATGGGATATCAATGGATTGGCTGATATGTATCATGATGATAATTTTATTTGCAGCAGTGCTGGTATTGTTATGGAAAAACTACCGGATAAAAAAAGAAGCGAAGCTGTTTGCTGAAAAGGTGGAAGATGCTCTGGATGCTATTGTAACAGGAAAAGAATGGAATATGGAAGAAGAATTGGAGGATAGCCTCTGGGGAAGAACAGGAACACAATTAGCGAAAGCCGGGCACGTATTTCGGAAAAAAGAAGAAGACGGTTTTCGTGAGAAAGAAAGAGTAAAGGGATTGATTTCTGATATATCCCATCAGACAAGGACGCCCATTGCCAATATTAAACTATACCTGGAGCTCCTTGAGGACGAGGAGTTTTCGCAAAACGGTCAGGAGTTTTTGGGAAAAATCAAAGGGCAGATGGAAAAAATTGATTTTTTAATGCAGAGCATGGTAAAGATGTCAAGGCTTGAAACGGGAATTCTGCAAATACATAAGGAAGACCAAAATTTATACGAAACAATCCGCCATGCAGTTGCCGATGTAGTTCCAGAGGCGGCGTTGAAGGGTATTGATCTATATGTGAACTGCGAAGAAAATATGATGATCCGTCATGACAGTAAATGGACGGAGGAAGCAATTTATAATATTCTGGATAATGCACTCAAGTATACCGAACCTGGTGGTAAGATCCATATTCAGACGGAAAGACAGGAATTATTTTTTAAGATCAGTATTTCAGATACTGGAAAAGGGATTGCCCCGGAGAGGCAGGCAGAGATCTTTACAAGATTTTACCGTGAGCCGGAGGTTCATGATAAACCAGGGGTTGGGATCGGATTATATCTTGCAAGAACAATCATGGAGCTTCAGAAGGGCTACATAGAAGTACAGTCTGAAATGGGAAAAGGAGCGTGTTTTCGCCTGTATTTTCCAGTGAATGAATCGTAACATAACAGATCGGGGATTGTCACAATCTTGTGATAATTGAAAATTGAGACAGGTTTGTGATTTTTAGGAGATATTCTATAGAATATCAAAAGAAGGAGGCAAACCAATGAAAGAATACATTGTAGAGACAAGAAGCTTAAAAAAATGCTATCAAATGGGTGAAAATACGGTAAAAGCCTTGGATGGCGTAGATTTTCGTGTGGAAGATCAGGAATTCGTTGCTATTATCGGAAAAAGCGGATCTGGGAAAAGCACACTTTTGCATATGCTGGGTGGACTGGATGTGCCAACAGAAGGGGAAGTGTTGGTAGAGGGTAAGTGCCTTCTGGGGATGAAAAAGGAACAGCTTGCCATATTCCGTAGAAGAAAGATCGGGTTTATTTTTCAAAATTATAACCTTGTCCCAGATCTTAATGTATATGAGAATGTTATTCTTCCGGTGGAACTGGATGGGAGAAAGGTTGATGTGGAGTATGTAGATGGGATACTGAAACTTTTAGGGCTATCAGAGAAGAAGGAAGCTCTTCCTGGAACATTATCTGGTGGACAGCAGCAGAGGGCTGCGATTGCCAGGGCGCTTGCGGCGAAGCCCGCAATTATTCTGGCTGATGAACCGACGGGAAATCTGGATTCGGTTACCAGCCATGATGTACTTGGACTTTTGAAAATGGTAGCAAGACAGTTCAGCCAGACCTTAATCCTGATCACTCATGACAGAGACATTGCACAGCTTGCAGATCGTATCGTACATATTGAGGACGGAAAGATTGTAGGAGATACCAGGAAGGGAAGTGATTCCTATGCTTAAGAATCCGAATCAGAAAGTGCTCAAAAGGATGGCAAGGAATGCTTTAAAAGTAAACAGGAGAAAGACCATTACTTTGTTCCTTGCGGTTCTTCTTTCTTCCTTTTTGGTATTCACAATATTTACAGTTGGAGATTCTTATTTTAGGCTTCAGAAAATTCAAAATATCCGTATGTCAGGAGCTGAGTTTGATGCAATTATGTATGGAGTGACGGATGAACAGAGGCAAATGTGTGAGAACGACCCGGATATCGTTCTGACAGGTACGGCGGGAGTCTGTGGATGGGTAGAAAAAACAGATCAGGATTCCACACCTGATGTGGGACTGATCTGGGCAGATGACGGATATTGGACACAGATGATGGAGCCGGTCAGAGAAAAGCTGGAAGGAAGATATCCGACAGCTTTGGATGAGATAATGGTAACAAAATCCGCTTTAAAAGAATGTGGTTACGAAGATCTTGATGTAGGCGATACTCTTGCTATGTCTTATGGAACACATGAGGGAATCTTTACAGGGACTTTTCGAATCTGTGGGATCTGGGACGGATATGGACCCAAGAAACAGTTTTATGTCTCGAAAGAATTCTATGATCAATCGGGATGGAAGCTTTCGCAGGCAGCTTCCGGTCGTTACTTTATGGAGTTTAAGCAGAAAATAATGACAAAAACAGAGCAGAATGCTTTTATCGAAAGTATGAATCTTGGAAAGCAGCAGAATCTTTTCTTCATGGAAGATCTTGGCGCATCGGTTCAGATATTGGCAGGACTTATTGGCTTGATTGCAGTTACTTGTTTGTGTGCGTATCTGCTTATTTATAATATTATGTATCTTTCCGTAGCTGGAAAAGTTCGTTATTATGGTCTGCTTCAGACGGTCGGAATGACGGAAAAGCAGATAAAAAGGATGATGAAGGAACAGATGCTTCTGATAGGAGCGGCAGGGACAGTACTTGGATGTCTGTCAGGGGGTCTGGTATCTTTTTTCATGATTCCTGTTGTAGTAAAATCACTTGGAATCAAAAGTGGTTATGTAGGAGCAGATATGGTTCGTTTTCATCCGGCAGTTTTGCTGGCAACCATCTTACTGGTTGGAGTTACTATTTTTCTGGCCAGCCGAAAACCGGCAAAAATGGCAGCAGATATCTCTCCAATAGAAGCGCTTGGTTATCGTCCGACCTACAAAGCCGTAAAAGTAAGAAGAGCAGGAAAGGGAAAAGTAATAGCAAGACTTTCCATGGAGCAGTTTACAAAGGATAAGAAAAGAACTGCGGTGGTACTGTTGTCCTTGGCAGCCAGTCTGTCTGTGTACCTTTGTATTGTGACCATGCTGGACAGTCAGGCAGCAAGAACCATAGTGTCAAATTATATGGATACGGATATGCTTATTAAAAATGATACGGCATGCAAAGAAAAATTAGAAGACAGAAGAGATATTCTGGATGAATCTTTCGTGAAGTCAATCAAAGAAAATGCCGGAGTCTCTGAAGTACATTCTATGATATTTGCCGAGATTACAGTTCCATGGGAACCGGATTTTGCTGAGATGTGGATGAAAGAATTTTATGCAAAGTGGATGAGCATTTCATATAGTAAGGAAAAGGACGAGTATCAGAATCATCCTGAGAATTTTGGCTCCTCTCTGATCGGAATTGATGAACAGGAATTTGATTATTTAAATAACAGTCTTACGCATCCGATAAATAAAGAAGACTTCCTTTCGGGAAAAGCATGTATTATTTATCGAAATGGTTTGGATCTTTCAGATTCTGACATAATAGGAAAAAATGTGACATGTGCTTTGTATGAAGAGCAACAAACGACAAAAACTTTTTCCATAGAAGGAGTTACGGACGAGAATTATTATACGGCACTCCTTGGATACCCATCGACGATTATAGCCAGTGATCAGGTGGTGAAAACATTTGCCAATCATCCAATTACACTAAAGACCAGCATAAAATATCGCAAAGAATATGATAGAGGTACAGAGCAAGAAATTCTGGCGTTATTAGAAGAAAGTGACAATGCAAAAGACTTTTCCTGGGAATCCAAAATCGAAGATGCAGATGAGATTGAAAAAGCACAGGGCAATATGCCGCAAGTGGGAATCGGGATTGTGTTGATTCTGGCTTTTATCGGAATCATGAACTACATGAACACTTTTGTAGTAAATGTGCAGAGCCGGATGACGGAGCTTTCGGTTATGGAGAGTATCGGGATGACCCCGAAGCAGCTTCTTGGAATGTTAGTCAGGGAAGGAGTTCTCTATGCAGGCGGCGCATGGCTTGTTACGCTAACAGCAGGAATGGGAGTAACGTATCTTCTTTATGAATCAATGAATTATCGGGGGATTGCGTTTTCAGTGCCATTACTTCCACTTTTATTTGCAGTGGGAATCAGTTTTCTGGTTTGTACTATGGTTCCAGTGCTTACCTGGATCGTTTTGGAAAAGAAAGGAACTGTTGTTGAGAGGATTAAGGGAGTTGAGTGATTTTGGAGCAACGCACCATAATGGTGACACCATAATTTAAGGTGGTGCTTGATGTTGTTTTGGTTTTAGGTGATACTATAATCACATCTGCAGATGATAAAATCAAATGAAAGGAGCAGATTTGATATGGTCGAATTTGGCGAACAACTAAGAAAAGCAAGAGAAGGTAAGGGAATGACTCAACAATCTCTTGCAGAGCAGTTATACGTAACAAGGCAGTCTGTTTCCAGATGGGAATGTGGTGACAGATATCCTGATTTGCTTACAACAAAGAAAATATCTCAGATTCTGGATGTAAGTCTTGACGCTCTACTGGCTGGAAAAGAAATGGTAAAATTGGTAGAAAGAAATCCTGTAATAGAAAAAAAGAGTGCAAATTATATAATGATTGCTCTCTATGCGTTTATTGTATTCTCATTCTTAATTACAATAATTGATATGATAATTAGATTTCCGTTGCAATCACAGGCAGTTGATTACAGTGATATTCAGCTTATTGTGATTAATATATTGGGAATAATCATTCAGATTGTATTTTTTACTTATGGATTATATCAAGCTGTAAAGGGCACATTATCTCCCAAAAGGATGGGTGTTGTTATTGTAGCGTATTTTGGTGCAATGTGTATAACAGGATCTGAAAATATTATTAGATATGCAACATGGCAATTTGTTTGTGTTGGAATTGCTTTAATAATTCCAAGCATCATAGGTGCTATTGCATCCTTTTACTATTTTATACGTTGTAAGAATGATAAGATATGGTCGCATTTGATTTCGGTGGCAGCAATCTGGGGAATTATCCGAATTGTAATCAATAATTATCAGGTGATTAGGTATGCAGAACAGTATTTGTCAATGAACACCACAGTAAGATTAGTATTACAAATGGCCATATATGGATTGATTCTATATCAAACATTTACGTTGACCAAGAAGCGAAAGAATGCTATAGTCTAAGTAGAAACTGATGGTAAGGTTGTTCCCTATGTTGCAGTGGATTTCTATGAGAAATTGGGCAAGACTGAGGAGGTCCGTGTATGGCTGCGGAAGGCACTTGCCGAACTACTTCAACAAAAAACCTAACTTTTGGTTAATGGTTATCCGAAAGAATCCACTGTACAATGATTGTACGGTGGATTCTTTTTATGCAGAGGGGAGAAAATCAAATGAAGCGGTTGGGAAAAATCGGTAGGATGCTCCTTTTGCCGACCCTCTGCCTGCCGATTGTTTTGCTTGCGGGCTGTGGTCAGAAGTCAGCGGAGATGAATACAATCGAGGTTTGGCGCTCGAACCTTGCGGAGGATGACTGCATTCTTGTGATCCCACCTTCGGACAGCGACTATGATACCCGGATCATTTTTGCGCCGGGCACAGAGGTGGAAGCGGCAAAAGAATCTGTACTGGCAGCTATTCCTGCAGTTGATGATGAGAAGTCGGAAGATACACTGACTTCCAAGGAAGCTGAGGCGGCTGTCAGAAAGTTGGGATTTGATTCTCTCACAGAGATGCGTATGCAGGAACACCGCACCCTGTAACCGTCCCGCAATTTAAGAATTCTAAGATGTGGACAAGCGACAATTACAAACAGTAAAAATGAGGAGAGAGAAGCATGAGAAAGATTATTTCTTTTGTGCTGGCGTTGATCCTGATGATATGGATGAAATCTATCAAAACTTTTTTTCCGAATTCCATCGGAGCGGCGCGGAACGGAGCAAAAAGAAGGAGGAACAACATGAAGAAGCAACTACATTTTCTGGTGGTTTTCCTGCTGGTGCTGAGCCTAAGTCTGGTGGCTTGCGGCGACATCCAATATGTAGAGGAATATGACCATGTGTATGCCCATAACGAGCATGACGGCATTGCCCACAGATGCTGGTTTGATGAGGATAATGCGTTGCATATTGACTCCGTTGGCATTTTCAGCAAGGTGAGCGGAGACACGCCAGGAGAGATAGTGGGTGACAATTCGGATGAGTTTTCTTCGGTTGACAGTGGTTATGCAGATGATGGCCGAGGCGACTTGCTCCGGGATGACGGAGATGTTGTACCTGTTATGATGGGCGGCGCACTTCCCTTTATCAATATGCAAATCCTGCAATCCGAAAACAACGAAGATGGTACTTATTATTATGCGGATGCCACGGAAGATGGGCAGATTATCGTGGTAAATACAGTGTTTCAAAGCTACAGGGGAAATTTTGGTCAGACTTTTGAGGACTACATGACGGACTGTGCCCTGACCTTGGCAGATACGAATATCTTTGCAGTACAGAACGTCGAGCAAAATGAAACATACAGCGAAAATATGAGTTACCCGGTATATATTGTGACCTACACCTCAGGCGAAAACGAGGACATGCGTGAATGGACAGTTTTTGTCATGGATACGGACAGCTATACCTATCTTTACGGTTTCTGCGCCACTCTTGATGCGGAGGATGATATGGATTCCGTTTATCGGAACATTTTTGCAGGTTTGTATCTGTCTGACGGAGAATAGGAGGATATTATGAAAAGGAAAGCTACAGGACTTCTAGTGGTAATGATGGTGTTGCTGTGCTTCCTTTTATATTGGGCTGACTATTTTCTTTGTATATGCCGTCAGTCGGCAGCCTCCTATATCGTAAAAACAAAAAGTGGTTATAAATTTGCAGCGTCCTCCGGATAAAAAACAGCAGGATAAATATAATTCATGATAACACTTTTTTCTTTTAATGGGTGGCAGGTCTCATTTGAGACCCGCCTGTTTAACCACTAATTTTTTTACCATATTGATATCCAAGGTTATAGGCGGCAATTGCACTTTTATGGCGTACAGTGCCAGCCTGACTATCAGGCAGGTGGGAAAGGTCAGATTGCGGAAGATTACCATTTAAAGCATCTTTTAAGCCTTCTTCATAAGCACAAGTAGCACAGATATGTCGTCCTCCGTTTCTGTTATCCTGAGCTTCTGGAAGTTCATTAAATCCTTCTAAATAACGATGTTGTTTGTTACAAGTAGCCATAGTGTAAAACCTCCTAGTATTTATTTTTTGAAAAATAGATTATTCTTAATAATTAATCTATCATTTTTTTGTATAGATAGCAATCTGTTTTTGGGCATTAACCATGAATATATTTTTGTATTCCAAAAGTAAGGAGTAAAGACTGTGGTTGTTCTTTTGGCTATTTGCAAGTATAATTGAAAAGAAATATAAACATAGAGAAGAGGAAGTGGAATGAAAAAAACAGAGATTGTACCTTTTGTGAAATGGGCAGGTGGAAAACGTCAGTTATTAAGCCAGATTCAGGAGAGAATGCCTGAAAATTATAATCATTATTTTGAACCGTTTGTGGGAGGCGGTGCTGTGTTTTTTTTGACACAGCCTTCAAAAGCATTAATTAATGATATTAATAAAGCGTTGATTAATACGTATCAAAGAATTTGCGATAGTCCAAAAGAGTTTTTAAGTGAAGTAAATAAAATAGATTCTGAGATGTGGGAAGATGGAAAACAGTATTATTATACCATTAGGGAACATTATAATGATAAGTTAATGAAATCAGAATATGATGTAGAGTTGGCGGCATTATTCGTTTTTCTGAATAAACATTGTTTTAATGGTTTGTATCGGGTAAATGGAAAAGGATTATTTAATGTTCCGTACAATAATAGCCGTAGGGTTTCTGTTAACGGAGATTCTATTATAGAAATTTCTAAGTATCTTCAGGGGATAACTATTATTGATGGAGATTTTGAGGATGCTTGCAGGGATGCCCGAAAAGGAGATTTTGTATTTTTGGACAGTCCTTATGCGCCATTGAATCCTACTTCGTTTGAATCCTATACAAAAGAGGGATTTGATATAGAAAGTCATAAGAGACTGGCAAAACTTTATGATGAATTAACAACGAGAGGATGTTACTGTATGCTTACAAATCATAATACAGATTTGATAAACGAGTTGTATGGAAATAAAGGTTATAAAATAGATGTTGTAAGTGTCAGGCGTATGATTAATTCTGATGCATCTAACAGAGTGGGAGAAGAAGTAATAATATGTAATTATTAGAAGAAGTTAGAGATTTTGCAGGAATGTATTTTCACTTTACAGTACTGACTTGACACAAACTTAAAATACGGTATAATGGCAGAATATACGCATTTTGAAAGGAGAGAGGTATGAATCAGATTTTGACAGGAATAAACGATTTCATGTACACATATATTCTGCTGATTCTGCTTGTGGGTGCTGGTGTATTTTTTACCGTATTTACAAAGGGAGTTCAGGTTCGTTTATTGAAAGATGGATTAAAATCCATTATGGAAAAGAAAACCGGAAATGAGGGAGAAAAATCAGTTTCTTCTTTTCAGGCATTGATGATTTCTACTGCTTCAAGAGTAGGAACCGGAAACATTGCCGGAATTGCAACTGCAATCGCAGCAGGAGGACCGGGAGCGGTTTTCTGGATGTGGGTTATGGCAGTGATTGGCAGTTCGTCTGCTTTTATTGAGAGTACGCTGGCTCAGATTTATAAGGTAGAAGAAAACGGACAGTTTCGAGGTGGACCATCTTACTACATGGAAAAAGCATTAAAAAAACGCTGGCTTGGAATCCTGTTTTCCATTGCATTGATTATCTGCTTTGCCTATGGATTTAACGGACTTCAGTCCTTTAATATGTCTTCCGCATTAGAATATTATATTCCGAATTATTCGCAGACTCATGTACCAATGATAGTTGGTATCATACTGGCTGTTGCATTTGCAGCAGTTATCTGGGGCGGTGCACATAGAATTGGAGTGATTACTTCTTTTATTGTTCCGGTTATGGCAGTTGTTTACATCTTAATTGGAATTTATACCATGCTGACAAATTTAAGCAGTATTCCGCATGTATTTGGTATGATTTTTGAAAATGCATTTAGTGCCCGTTCTTTTGCCGGAGGGTTTGCCGGAAGTGCGGTGATGATTGGAATCAAGAGAGGGCTGTTTTCAAATGAAGCCGGTATGGGTAGTGCGCCAAATGCAGCGGCATCTGCAGATGTTGATCATCCGGTTAAACAGGGTCTGGTGCAGGTGATTTCTGTTTTCATTGATACACTTTTAATCTGCAGTACTACAGCTATGATGCTTTTGATTTCGGGTGTACAGGGTGAAAGTGGAGTATTAGATGGAATCCCATTTGTACAGGAAGCAATCCGTACCAACATCGGACAGTGGGGAATCCATTTTATTACTGTCTCCATCTTTGCCTTTGCGTTTAGCAGTCTGGTTGGAAATTATTATTATGCGGAATCCAATATTTTATTTATTAAAAACAGTAAAGCTTTATTAAATATTTTCCGCATTACTTGTGTTGTAGCAATTTTCCTTGGGGCACAGGCAGATTTTTCTGTAGTCTGGAATATCGCCGATATCACAATGGGAGTTATGGCAATCATTAATATTATTGCGATTATGCTGCTTAGAAAGACAGCAATTAAAGCACTGAAAAGTTATGAAGAACAGAAAAAAGCTGGAAAGAATCCGGTGTTTAAAGAATCCGATATTGGAATCAAAGATACCGTGTGGAAATAAGAATTAGAATTAGTATTAGTATTAGCAAATAAAAGAGAAATCGGTATGTAGAGCATCAAAGCCTGCATACCGATTTTCTTTTTAAGATTTCACATGGTATTTTATATTCATCCTGATGAGATGGTTCGGGATGTTCGATTTTTTGAATTAGATAATCTGCTGCAATTATTCCCATTTTTTTTAAAGGAAGTGCCATGGTAGATAAGGCAGGGGTAAATGCGGCACAGATTTCCCGATTATCGAATCCGATGACGGAAAGGTCTTTTCCAATGCTCAGATTATGTTTGGCGGCGTAATCATAAACGCCTGCTGCCATTAAGTCATTCATGGCAAAGATTCCGGTTACCCCTTCTTTGACCAGACGCTTTGCACCTTCATAGCCATCGATCCGGTTCCAGTCACCACTGATTTCCCACGATGGATTAAACGGAATCTGATATTCATAAAGTGCTCTTAAGAATCCTTTGCGTCTTTCAAGGGTATGATAGCTGGCCTCTGTTCCCTTGATAAGCCCAAGTTTTCTGTGTCCGTTTGCGATCAGCTCTTTTGTAGCTTCATACCCCCCTTGTTCGTCATCGTAAATAATCGAAGTAATCTCAGGATTTTTTACTCGTCCATAGACTGCGACAAGCGGAACGGAGAAGAGTTCGGAAATATTATCCATGACATGGTAATGTCCTTCAATGTAAATAATTCCTTCCACCCGTTTGGCGAGCATCTGCTGTACTTCATCTTCGACAAGCGAGTCATAGTTTTCTTCTTTATAAAAAAGATTGCCATATTTCTGATAAAGCCGCATATTTCCCATTAAGAGCGTATACCCTTTTTCTTCCATAAATTCACTGATGCCGTCGATAATCGATGGAGTATGGAAGATGGTGAGGTCCTCGGCAATAATTCCAATAGTTTTCGTATTTTTCTGTTTTAAGTTTTTTGCCATATAGTTTGGCACATAGTTCATTTCTTTTGCAGTTTCCAAGACCAGTTTTTTCACTTCGTCGCTGGCTTTATTTTTTCCATTTAAAATATTTGATACGGTAGAAATTGAGACATTACACGCCTTTGCAATTTCTTTTATCGTTGCAATAAAAATCACCCCCTAAAGTAAAGTGTAGTTTTTTTGTATTTTTCTTTTATTATAGGGAGAAGTTTCGGTTAAGTCAATGAATTGAAAAGAAAAATAAGTAAAACGTTATTTTATAGTAAAATCTTATAAAAAATAAGATTAAAAATTAGAAATAACAACTAAAATGTAAAATATAATCACAAAAACATTGAACAAATTGTTCGATGAGAGTATACTAAGAAAGAAAATAGTAAAACGTTTTACAAACTGCGAAAAGAGATACAAAAAAGGCTGTGCGTATCTGAAAGAGGCAGTGAAAAAAGAAGGAGGAATTATTATGGATAAGAAACAAGTACCGCGCTCGATTCTCTCAATCGCAATTTCCACGATTATGGTGCTTGGAAATTATCTTCCATATCTGGGCAGTATTGATGTACTTGCAGCAACAGATGGAATGATTGCGGAGAAGACAGAAAATGGATATCATTTAAAAAATGATTACTTTGACGTAGAGACCGGTAAATATGGAGAAATCACGTCATTGAAAATTGTGGGAGACGAATTTGACACAAACTATGTCATGAATGTGAAGGATAATCCAAAACAGGACACCGGTGCACATGAATGGCTTGGAGATTTGATGTTCAAGACCAAAAAGGATGGTGAAGATTCCTGGAGTGAATCTCTTACCAATTCTTCTGATGCAGGAAGAACGGTTGAATTAAAAGATAACAAAATTATTGTGACTTATGATAATTCAAAAGCAGAAGGCACTCGTGCCATTAAAGATTTTAAACTGGTAGAAACCTATTCTTTAGTGGATGACCAGTTAAAATGGGATATCACTGTAGAAAATACCAATGATTCTGATTTGGTATTTGGAGATTTCGGAGTTCCGCTTGCATTTCATGAAATCTGGGTGAATCAGGGAGAAGCTTATGAAGCCTGCACAGTCGACCATAGCTTTGTTGGAAAAGACTCCTCTTATGTATATGCAACAAGACCGAGTGGTCAGGGTCATTTCCTGCTAATGACACCGGAAACAGAAACAGGTGCCGGATTTGAATATCAGGACCACTGGCAGGTGGGACAGAGACGTGCAGAAGAAAAAGAATGGTGTATGGATCAGGCAGACTGGGCAAACGGTCTGAATGTATTCTATATTCATTCTGATGCAATCAGTAAAGATGCAAAATCCGGAAATAAAGGTTACATGGAAAGTTCCAGCATGACTTTAAAAGCCGGAGAAAGCAAAACCTATTCCTTTAATTTTACAGGAGTAGCAGATGAATCTGAGATGAAAACCGAACTTTATGATGAGGGAATCATTGATGCCGTTGCAGTTCCGGGCATGACATTTGCAAAAGACATGCCGGCAAAAATGTATCTGCATACAAAGGTAGATGCAAAGGATATTTCTTTTGAATATCGCTGTCCGCATACCAATAATCTTCATCAAGGTACAAATACCGTTTCCAATAATCTTGCGTGTGAACGCACAGACGAAAACACGTATGCAAAATATCTGGAAACAAAAGAAATCAATGGAGAGCAGTATCATATTTATGAAATTGCTTTTGGAGATTTAGGACAAAATGACATCATTGTAAACTACAAACAGGATGGCGAAGAAAAAACAACCATGCTGCAGTTCTATATGATGGATGATTTGAAATCAGCATTGTCCACGCACTCTGATTTTTTATTGAAGACACAGTGGGATGCAGCAGGCGAAATTCAGGATAAAGTATTTGATGACTGGATGATGGATACCAAGTCCAAACGAGGCTCTTTTAATGGTTACTGGGGCTGGGGTGATGACTGGGGATATGTTCATGGAGAATATCTTGCAGAAATGAACTCCTACAATCCGGTAAAAGAGCAGGTACAGGCGTTAGATGAATATTTAAATGTAGCAATCTGGCAGAACCTGATGGGAGAACATCAGGAAGATTACCTGATTCACGACTTCTTAATGGAAGAACCGAACAATACACCAACTTACCGTGGATTTGCATACCCGCATATCTACAATACTTACTTTGCTATGTATAAAATTGCAAAACAATATCCGGACTTAATTGATTATATCGAAGATGCAGATACATACCTGCTTCGTTGTTATAACATTATGGATGCGTTATACAATGAAGGAACCGTTGGTTATAACTGGGCAACTGGTCTGATGGGAGAATCTACTACACCGGATATCATTGAAGCTTTACAGGAACGTGGATATGAAGAAGAAGCGGAAAATTTAACAAGTATCATGGAGAAAAAATTCCAGAATTTTGCAAATGACCCATATCCATATATCTCAGAATATCCTTATGACAATACCAGTGAAGAAGCAATCTACACTCTGGCAAAAATGTTTGGAAATGATTCCGTTATGTCAAAAGTCAATGAAAAAACAAGAGCCTGCCGTGGTGTACAGCCAATCTGGTATCATTATGGAAACCCAACCACAATCTGTGGTGAAAACTGGTTCAACTTCCAGTATACTGCTTCTCTTGCAGGATATTGTATGGATGACTGGCTTCGTTTTGAAAACAATGGCTTAAGCAGTGACGAAATGGGTGAAGCACAGAGAATTAACTATGCAGGAAAACTTGCAAACTTTACCGTAATTAATTCCGGACAGATTGATGCTGACCCAGAAAACATCGGAACCGTTTCCTGGACTTATCAGTCAGAAATGGGAAATGATACTGCACTTGGAACCGGCGGTGGAAAACTTCATAATGGCTGGAGACAGATGTCAGGTGAAGCTGACCTTGCGCTTTTTGGTGCAGTTCGTATCGCTTCCTCTGATGTTGCAGTCGACCCGGTATTCGGTTTATTCGGATATGGCTGTGAAGTGAAAGATAATGGTGCTTCTTACAGTGTTGTTCCGTTAGATGGTGTTTACCACAGATTAAACCTGATTAATAATAAGATTTCTTTAGAACTGTATCGTGACCAGTATGACAGCGCAACCGTATCAAAAGATGGAAGTACAATTTCCATGAACATTGTAAATGTAACCGGTGTAGAACATGAATCTAACTTAGACCTGACAGGTATTCCGGCAGGAAATTATCAGGTACTGGTAAATGGAGAAGTAGCAGGAAGCTTTATCGCAGGCGAAGGTACAACAACAGTCGCTCTTCCTCTTCCGGCAGGAGACAGCGCAAAAGTAGAAATCAAAGCCGGAGATTTATTAGAAAACACAACACCTATAGTTGATGCAGGAAAAGATGTAACAACAGCTGTAAATGAAACAGTGATGCTTCATGGAAGCGCAAGAGACAATGCATGGTTACATACAGAACCGGCTGTAAAATGGAGTGTAGAAGAAGCTCCGGAAGAAGCAGAAGTAAACTTCTCAAATAAAGAAACAACTTCCACAAAAGTAAGCTTTACAAGAGCTGGTGAATACACCTTAAAATTAACAGCCAAAGGCAAGAGTAACAGTGCATCCGATACTGTAAAAGTTACGGTAGAAGGAGAAGAGGACTTGCCGGAAGTACTGGCACAGTATGATTTTGAAGCTGCCAATATGGACACTGCAAATAAGAAAGTAAAAGATATCAGCGGTTCCGGTATTGATGCACAGCAAAAAGGAAATGTAGAAGTTGCAGAAGGAAAAGATGGCGGAAACGGTATTTCCATGGACGGAGAAATCGGTGGTTATGTCAAACTTTCCAGTGACTTGACAAAGAACACAAAAGAAGCAACCATTTCCATGGATGTGAAATTAAACGGTACGCAGACAAATGGAACAAGACTGTTTGAATTTGGCGATATGGATGGAAATGTATTCCAGGTATCTTTTGAAAGTGCAAACGAGCTGTCTATGACAGTAACCAATCTTGAAACCAATGAATCAGAAACTGCAAAAGCAGGTGTGCTTTTAAATTCTGGTTCTTGGCAGAATGTAGAAGTAACCTTAAAAGATAATATCGCAGTTTTATATATCAACGGAGAAGCGTATGCCCAAATCAAAGATGCAGGATTTTCCTTTGATAAACTTGGAAAAACACAGAAAAACTTTATCGGTCGTGCAAGTTCTGAAAGTTCTCCGTGGTTAAACGGAACTTATGATAACTTTAAGATGCTTTCTAAAGCGGTAAGCGCAGAAGAATTAAAGAAAGAATATGGTTCTGAAGCAGAAACTACAATTAAAAATGTTGTAATTTCACCGGTGATTACCTCCGTTGGAGTTGCACCAAATATGCCAAAGACAGCAAAAGTAGAATACTCAAACGGCTTATGCAAATATGAATCCATCACATGGGATGACATTGAAAAATCCTTATATACAAAACGTGGTGAATTTGAAGCAAACGGTAAATTAGAAGCAATTGATTATCCGGTATCTACCAAAGTACAGGTAGTAGAAGGAAAAGAGCAGAACATTGCTTTGATTGCAACACCAACTGCAATTGTAAATACACCGGAAGATTTAGGCGGTGTGGCAGGCTTAAATGATGGTTATGACCCGGCAAGTTCAAGAGATACTTCTCACGGAGTATGGCATAACTGGCAGGGAGGAAATCAGTCAGGAGATGCATGGGTTCAGTACACATGGAATAACGAAGTAACAATTACAGGAACAGATGCTTACTACTTTACCGATGGAAATTTTGCACCGGCATCCGTAAGCTATCAGTATCTGGATGCAGACGGAAACTGGAAAGAAGTAGAAAATGGAGACGGATTTGGAGTGAAACTCAATCAATACAACAAGACTACATTTGCTCCGGTTACAACAACTGCAATCCGTATGTGGATGAAACCAAAAACATTAGGCTGTGGTGTTATTGAATGGAAAGTTTATGGCTATTCGAATGAAATGGCAGCAGACAAACAGTTATTAAAATCTGCACTGGATAAAGCAAAATCTGTTGACACTTCCTTATTTGAAGAAGGTGCAGATGCTACTTTAAGTGCAGCAATCGAAGAAGCACAGGCAGTTTACGACAACAAAGAAGCAACCCAGGATGAAGTAGATGCAGCAGCAGCAAAACTCGAAAGAGTCATTGCTTCTCTTCCGGCAAAAGATGGAAACCTTGCATTTAGCGCAACTGCTTCTACAAGCTTTGTATCCGGCTGGGAAAAACTTTCTGGTATCAACGATGGTCTTGTTCCGGAAAAATCTTATAATCCGGGAATCGCAAGATACGGAACATGGGGCAACACAAGTAAATACGAAACTCTTACTTATACCTGGGGTTCAGAAGTAACCTTAAAAGGCAGTGATATTTACTTCTGGTATGATGGTTCAGAAACTGACAACGGTGGAATTAATCTTCCGACTTCGTATGTATATGAATATCTGGATGCAGATGGAAACTGGAAAGAAGTACCAAATGCAAGTGCTTATAATTTAGATATCGACAAATTTAATGCAACTACATTTGATGAAGTAACAACAACCGCTATTCGTGTGACCTTAAACAAACAGGCAGAAGATAATACAGGTGTAGGTGTTGTAGAGTGGAAAGTATATGGTACGTTAGCGCCTGTTGATAAGAGCGAGCTGACAGAGGCAATCAAAGAAGCTGAAAAATTAGAAGCAGGCTCTTATACAGAAGAAAGCTGGACTGCATTTACAAAAGCACTCGCAAACGCAAAAGCAATTGAAGCTGATGCACAGGCAAGCAAGAAAGAAGCAGAAACTGCACTTTCAGCCCTGATTAAAGCACAGAACAATCTGGAAGAAGTTACAGAAGCCCCGGATAAGACTGCTTTAACGGAAATGATTCAAGAAGCAGAAACCAAACAGCAGGAAGCTTATACAGAAGAGTCCTGGAATGCATTTAAGACAGCACTTGATGCGGCAAAAGAAGTAGAAAAAGCAGAAAACGCTACAAAAGAACAGATTGAAGAAGCACTTTCCAAGCTGAAAGAAGCAATGGCAAATCTTGAATTATCCAAACCGGATACAGAGGTAAAAAATCTTGCACCAGATGCAAAAACAGACGGACTTTGCAACTATGACGGTTTAGACGGCAGAATCGATGACCTTGGTGGTCTTGCAAGCTTGAATAACGAAAAAGAACCGGCAAATTCCGCAGATACCTCAAATGGTGTATGGCACAACTGGCATAATCGCTATGCAGAAGACGGAAGTGTTGTAGATGGATGGGTTTCCTATACATGGGAAAAACCGGTTGAAATTGAAAGCATGGATGTGTATTATTTCCAGGATGGCGGCGGAAACTTCCTGCCACAGTCCGCAGGCGTAGAATATTTAGATGAAAATGGTAACTGGGTAAAAGTTGCAGATGCACAGAACTTAGAATGTGCAGCAGATAAATACAATACAATTGCACTTGGAAAGCTTAAGACAACAGCAGTACGCCTGACTGTAGTACCACAGCTTCGTGAAGGCGCAACAGAAGACGCCTCAAGAGGAACCGGTATCATCGAATGGAAAGTAAATGGAGTTTACGCAAAAGAAGAACCGGAAATCGTAAATAAAGAAGCATTATCTGCAGCTTTAGTGCTTGCAGAACAGAAAGAAGAAAATGCATATACAACAGATAGCTGGAATGCATTTAAGGAAGCCTTCGATGTGGCAAAAGAAGTTTATGCAAAAGAAGATACAACTCAGGAAGAAGTAGATGCGGCAGTATCTGCACTTGAAGTTGCTATGAAAGCATTAAAAGAAAAAGCAGACAAGACAGAATTAACTGCATTAATCGAACGTGCAAAAGAAAAGAACGAAGCAGACTATACAAAAGAAAGCTTTGAAATATTTAAGACTGCATTGGATGTAGCCGAAAAGGTAGCCGCAGATGATAATGCAGAACAGAGTGCGGTAGATGAGGCAAAAACTGCACTTGCAGAAGCAATGCAGAATCTTGTTGAAAAACAGAAAGTAAACAAAGGCGCATTACAGGCAGCAATTGAAGAAGCAGACAAGAAAGTAAAAGAGGATTACACAGAAGAAAGTTTTGAAAGCTTTGAACGTGTATTAAAATCTGCAAAAGAAGTTTATGCAGATGAAAATGCAGCACAGGAAGAAGTGGATAACCAGACTGCATTATTAAATGCAGCAATGGCAAATCTGGTTGCAAAACCAACCGAACCGGAAAATCCGGCAGATAAGAGCAAATTGGAATCTGCACTTGAAAAAGCAGAAGCATTAACAAGAGCAGACTATACAGAAGAAACCTGGAACATTTTTGCAGAAGCACTCGAAAAAGCACAGAGAGTAGCTGGAAATGAAAATGCAGCACAGGAAGAAGTAGACGAAGCAGTAAGCGGACTGGAAAGTGCAATGGCACAGCTTGAAAAAGTAGATGGTGGAGAAGAAAAACCATCTGTTGAAGAGCTCAAAGCATTAGTAGAAAAAGCGGAAGAATTAAACAAAGACGACTATGTAGCATCTACCTGGGACAATTTTGCACAGGCATTAGAAGCTGCAAAAGCAGTGCTCGACTTAGACGATGCAACGCAGACAGAAATCGAAGCTGCAAAAGAAAACCTGCAAAAAGCAATGGAAGCATTACTGTCCAAGACAGGATGGCAGGTAATCAATGGTCAGAAATACTATTATGGCGAAGACGGTATAAAGAAAACAGGATGGCAGGAAATCGACGGTAAGAAATATTACTTCGGAGAGGAAAACGACGGAGCAATGAAGACTTACTGGCAGCAGATTAACGGTAAATGGTATTTCTTTGGAAACGATGGTGCCATGAGAACTTACTGGCAGAAAATCTGGGGCAAATGGTATTTCCTCGGAAGTGCAAACGATGGCGCAATGAAGACCGGCTGGCAGCAGGTTTACGGTAAATGGTATTACCTCGGAAGTGCAAACGATGGCGCAATGAAGACCGGTTGGCAGCAGGTTTACGGTAAATGGTATTATCTTGGCTCTGCTGAAGATGGTTCCATGAAGACTTACTGGCAGCAGATTAACGGTAAATGGTACTTCTTTGGAAATAATAATGACGGAGCAATGAAGACAGGCTGGCAGAAAATCTGGGGTAAATGGTATTACCTTGGAAGTGCAAACGATGGCGCAATGAAAACCGGCTGGCAGAAAATCAACGGCAAATGGTATTACTTTGGAGGAGAACAGGATGGTTCTATGAAGAGTAATGTATGGGTTGGCGATTATTACTTAGATAACTCCGGAGTTTGGAGCAAAACAAAAAAGAGCAAATAAAACTCTTTTAAAAGGATTTAACCAAATCAAGGAAGTCCCCTGCTTCAATTGCAAAAAGCAATAAGCAGGGGTGGGGACTTGCTTGTATCAGGAGGGGGCAAGCCCCTTCTGATAAGCTGCGTAGCAGCTATTTGGTTATGAGCAAGTAGCGAAAGCGGATTGCGAATATCCGCTTGACTAATGAAACAAAAAATAGGGGCAGAAGCTTATCAAAGGGCTTTTGTCCCTGTTTTGCTTTTTCACGTTCTTTTTGATATAATACAAAAAAGTCAAATGCAGAAAGTGTAGGTTTATAATATAGATGGATTTAGAGAATACAAACAAACTGACAATCGGGATTCTGGCACATGTCGATGCCGGAAAAACGACGCTTGCAGAAAGTATTTTATATCTGACAGGCAGCATCCGGAAACTGGGGCGTGTGGATCATCAGGATGCATTTTTGGATACTTATGAATTGGAGCGGGAGCGTGGAATTACTATTTTTTCCAAACAGGCGGAACTTAGATTAGGAGAGCGGGAAGTTACCCTGCTTGATACCCCGGGACACGTGGATTTTTCGGCTGAGATGGAACGGACCCTTCAGGTATTGGATTATGCCATTTTGGTTATCAGTGGAGCAGATGGCGTACAGGGACATGTACAGACCTTATGGCGTCTTTTAAAACAGTATGGGATACCGGTCTTTTTATTTATCAATAAAATGGATCAGCCGGATACCAATGAAAATGCACTGATGGAAGAATTAACCAAAAGATTGGATGGAAAATGTATTAATTTCAGTGCCGGACTTGAAACAGAAGAGGCAAAGGAAAATCTTGCAGTCTGTGATGAGGCAGTATTAGAACATTATCTGGAAAGCGGAGAAATCCAGAAAGAAGAAATCGTAAAATTAATAGCCGAGAGGAAAGTATTTCCCTGTTACTTTGGCTCAGCTTTGAAGATTCAGGGAGTCGAAGAATTTTTAAAAGGAATCGAAACTTTTACAAAAAAATGTGCCTATCCTGAAGAATTTGGTGCAAGGGTTTTTAAGATTGCAAGAGATGCACAGGGAAACCGATTAACTTATTTAAAAATAACCGGCGGAAGTTTAAAAGTAAAAATGCTGTTATCAAATGAAAAAGAGGCAGGAGAAGGAAAAGAAGAACTCTGGGAAGAAAAAGCAGAACAGATTCGGATTTATTCCGGAAATTCTTTTGAGGTAGTAAAAGAAGCCAAAGCCGGAAGCGTCTGTGCGGTGGCGGGACTTTCTCATACTTACTGTGGACAGGGGCTTGGAATCGAAGCCCATACGTTTTTACCGGTTTTAGAGCCGGTCTTAACTTATAAAATCGGACTGCCTGAAGGCTGTAATGTGCACAGTATGTTAATCAAACTAAAAGAACTGGAAGAAGAAGAACCGCAGCTTCATATTGTGTGGGATGAGAGATTACAGGAAATCCATGCACAGGTTATGGGCGAAGTGCAGATTGAAATTTTAAAGCGCATGATTTGGGAACGCTATAAGACAGAAGTGGAGTTTGGCAGCGGAAAAATCGTCTATAAAGAGACGATTGAAGACTGCGTCGAGGGAGTCGGACATTTTGAACCGCTTCGCCATTATGCCGAAGTGCATTTAAGATTAGAGCCGGCGGAAAGAGGCACAGGACTTCATTTCTTTGCAGACTGCAGTGAAGATTTATTAGACAGGAACTGGCAGAGACTGGTGATGACGCACTTAGAAGAACGAATGCATAAAGGAGTTTTAACCGGTTCGGAAATTACAGATATGAAGGTTACGCTGATAAGCGGGCGGGCACATTTAAAACATACCGAGGGTGGAGATTTCAGACAGGCGACTTATCGTGCGCTGCGTCAGGGACTGAAAAAAGCAAAGAGTGTCTTATTAGAGCCGGTCTATGAATTTCGGCTGGAACTGCCTGCAGATAAAGTGGGAAGGGCAATGGCGGATATTCAGAAAATGTATGGGGAATTTCAGCTTTCAGACAGCGAAGGAGACTATTCCGTAGTGACTGGTTTTGCGCCGGTTTCTTTGATGCGTGATTATCAAAAAGAAGTGATGGCTTATACAAGCGGGCACGGCAGACTGTTTTGTACCTTGAAAGGCTATATGCCGTGCCATAATGCGGATGAAGTGATTGAAGAGATGAACTACGATTCCGAAAGCGATTTGGAAAATCCAACAGGTTCTGTCTTTTGTGCGCATGGGGCAGGATTTATTGTGCCGTGGTATGAAGTAGAAGACTATATGCATCTGGAACTGCAGACACCGACGGAAAAACGGGTAGAAGAAGAACTTCCAATGCCAAAAAGAACCCCAAAAGAAGCCGAAGCTTATCTAAAAGAAGGGGTTCAAAATGAAGAAGAACTAAGAGCCATCTTTGAGCGTACGTATGGTGCAGTAAAAAGAGAACGACAGGGCTGGGAGCGGGTTTCAAAAAGAAATCCAAACAGAAATCCAAGTGTCAGAAGCAGTGAGACAGAAAATACCAGAAAAGAGAAAAAACGAGAACCGATAAAAGAATATCTGCTTGTGGATGGTTATAATATTATATTTGCATGGGAAGATCTAAATGAACTTTCAAAAATCAATATTGAAAGTGCAAGAAATAAGCTGATGGACCGTTTAAGTAATTATCAGGGGTATAAAAAAATGACTTTGATTCTGGTCTTTGATGCTTATAAAGTCAAAGGCAATCCAGGAAGTGTAATGAAATACCACAATATTTATGTGGTCTATACCAAAGAAGCAGAAACCGCCGACCAGTATATTGAAAAAACAGTACATGAAATTGGCAGAAAATATCAGGTTACAGTTGCCACTTCGGATGCCTTAGAACAGGTGATTATCTTAGGGCAGGGTGGAAACCGGCTTTCTGCTGCAAATCTTTTAGAAGAAGTAGAAGCAGTAGAAGCCGAGATTTCAAAGAAAGTGCAAAAAAAGACATCGAAAGAGAAAAATTATCTGTTTGACCATTTAGATGAAGAAATGGCAGATTTGATGGAAGAAGTACGGTTGGGAAAGAAAAAACTTCAGAAATAAAAAAGACAAGAGAATCCCTTGGCTGGGATTCTTTTTTTGTACTTGTTTTAGTACAAGTTTACATCTGTCTTGTCAGATGTAAAGAAAAGATGTATAATTTCAAAAACTGAGCAATTTTAATGTGAAGGGATAGGAGAAGGAAATAAATGAAACACGTAAAAGCAGATGTGGTAATTGTAGGAACGGGCGTGTCAGGATTATTTGCCGCTTTACATTTACCAAAAGACAAAAAAATTCTTATGATTACGAAAGATGAACTTGAAAACAGTGATTCTTTTTTAGCACAGGGCGGAATCTGTGTGGAGCGAAATGAAGAGGATTATGATTCTTTTATGGAAGATACGTTGAAAGCCGGTCATTATGAAAACCGCAGAGAATCCGTGGATATTATGATTCGTTCTTCAAGAGAAGTGATTAACGAACTGATCGACTGCGGAGTAGAATTCCATAAAAAAGAAAACGGAGAGCTGGCTTATACAAGAGAAGGCGCACATTCTAAATCAAGAATTTTATATCATCAGGATGTGACAGGAAAAGAAATTACAAGTAAGCTGCTTGCCTGTGTACAGAAACTTTCTAATGTAGAACTTTTGACACAGACCACAATGATTGATATACTGGAAGAGAAAAACCAGTGCTATGGAATCGTGGCAAGAAGCGCGGACAAAACATTGTTTGCAGTGACTGCAAGAGCGGTTGTATGGGCTTGTGGTGGAATCGGAGGATTATATGAACATTCTACGAACTTCCCACATTTAACCGGAGATGCATTGGCAATTGCCTTAAAACATGGAATTGAACTGGAACATCCGGATTATGTTCAGATTCATCCGACGACTTTGTATTCTCCAAAACCAGGAAGAAGATTTTTAATTTCTGAATCCGTGCGTGGAGAGGGAGCAAAATTATACAATGCAAAAATGGAACGTTTTGCAAATGAAGTTCTGCCAAGGGACTTGATGACAGCTGAGATAAGAAAACAGATGGAGATTGACCATAAACCTTATGTATGGCTTGATATGCGTCCACTCGGAGAAGCACAGATTAAAACACATTTTCCGAATATTTATCAGAAATGTCTGGAAGAAGGCTTTGATGTGACAAAAGAATGTATTCCGGTTGTTCCGGCACAGCATTATTTCATGGGTGGAGTAAAAGTAGATAAATACAGCCGCACAACCATGAAATGTCTGTATGCATCCGGTGAGACAAGCTGTAATGGAGTTCACGGAGCAAATCGTCTGGCAAGTAACTCTTTATTAGAAAGTCTGGTATTTGCAAAACGTGCCGCAGGACAGATTACAAAGATTTTAGAAACAAAAGAAACTGCCGAAGAAGAAAATGTACAAAATGCACTGCTTAAAAAAGCAGACGCAACGAAATTCTTAGGAAAAGAAGAACTTCAGAAATTATATGCAGAAAGCGTAAGAAAAGAAATTGAAAGGGTAAGGGAAGAAGCAGTATGAACCAGATTACAATGAAATTAAATGCAGACCATTTGATTATGGAGGCATTAAAAGAAGATATCACAAGTGAGGACATTACAACAAATGCAGTGATGAGAGAAGCCTGCCCTGGAGAAGTTCAGTTAATCTGTAAACAGGACGGTGTCATTGCAGGTCTTGAAGTTTATAAAAGAGTATTTGAATTATTAGATGAAAAAACTGAAGTTGAATTTTATGTAAAAGACGGTGATGTCGTAAAAAATAAACAGCTGATGGGTGTGGTTCGTGGAGATATTCGCGTTCTGCTTTCCGGAGAGAGAGTTGCGTTAAATTACTTACAGCGTATGAGTGGAATTGCAACTTATACAAGAAGCATTGTCGATTTGTTAGAAGGTAGTAAGACCAGACTGCTTGATACCAGAAAGACGACACCAAATATGCGTGTATTTGAAAAATATGCGGTCAAAGTAGGCGGTGGATGTAATCACAGATATAACTTATCCGATGGTATTTTATTAAAAGATAACCATATCGGAGCAGCCGGAAGTGTTGCAAAAGCAATTGAGATGGCGAAAGAATATGCTCCGTTTGTCCGTAAAATTGAAATCGAAGTAGAAAATCTTGAAATGGTAAAAGAAGCAGTGGAAGCAGGTGCAGACATTATCATGTTAGATAATATGACACCGGATGAAATGAGAGAGGCAATCAAAATTATCGACGGACGAGCACAGACAGAGTGTTCCGGTAATGTCACAAAAGAAAATGTGTCAAGACTGGTTTCTGTCGGAGTGGATTATATTTCAAGCGGAGCATTAACACATTCTGCACCGATACTTGACATTTCCATGAAAAATCTTCATCCTGTAAATCAATAGAGTTCTGTTGCAAGACGTAACAGGAAGGAAGAGGTGAAGGATGAACGGTGAAGAAAGAAGAAAAGAAATCTTAAAATTTATCGGGCAGAGTCCCAAGCCCGTTTCCGGCACGGAACTGGCAAAACAATTTGACGTCAGCCGTCAGGTAATTGTACAGGATGTTGCACTTTTACGTGCACAAAATCAGGATATTCTTTCAACACATAGAGGATATGTGCTGCAGACACCGGTGTTTGCGTCACGTGTCATTTATGTCTGCCATACGGATAAAGAAATTCAGGAGGAGCTGAATCTGATTGTAGATTGTGGCGGAAAAGTAGCGGATGTATTTATCAATCATAAGATTTATGGTCGTCTGTCTGCAGAACTTGGACTTGATTCAAGAAAGAAGATTGGCGATTTTATTGCAAAAATTGAAAGCGGGCAGTCAAGCCCGCTTAAAAATATTACTTCGGGATATCATTATCATACAATTTTAGCGGACAGTGAAAGCATATTAGATGATATTGAAGCAGAACTGGCACGCAGAGGATTTCTGGCACAGGTGGATTCTAAGATATCATAGAAGAGGTGAAGATTATGCAGGAACAATTAACGGAAAGTGATGTAAAGAAAATACAGGAAGAAATTGACTACCGAAAATTAGTCGTGCGTAAAAATGCAATTGAGGCAGTAAAAGAAGCAAGAGCACAAGGGGATTTAAGCGAAAATTTTGAGTATTATGCGGCCAAAAAAGATAAAAATAAAAATGAGAGTCGTATCCGATATTTGGAAAGAATGTTAAAAACTGCAAAGATTGTAACAGATACAACAAAAAAAGACGAAGCAGGCTTAAATGATTTGGTAGAAATCTATTTCCCGGAGGATGATGAGACAGAGACTTATAAATTGGTAACATCGATTCGTGGAAATTCTCTGGATAACCGAATCAGCATAGAATCTCCGCTTGGAAAAGCAATCCTTGGACATAAAGCCGGGGAGACTGTTTTAGTACAGGTCAATGATTCTGTGAGCTATCCGGTAGAAATCCGTTCCATTCAGGAAGCAGATGGGGAGGATGATATCCGCAGTTTTTAAGTAAGAAGCTCGGTTACTTGTAGCCGAGTAGTTCACAGTAATGTATGATTGGAGGGCAATCTATGGATCAGGTAAAGGAAAAATTATTTGCGTGTCTGGAAAGTCTGAAGAAAAAAACAGATTTTAAACCGGAAGTGGCACTGGTGCTTGGCTCGGGACTTGGAGATTATGCAGAACACATTGAAGTGAAAGAAACTGTGGATTACAAAGACCTTGAGGGATTTCCGGTATCTACAGTAGCCGGACACAAGGGAAGATTTGTATTTGGCTATATTGGAAGCGTTCCGGTTGTCATCATGCAGGGAAGAGTTCATTACTATGAAGGATATCCGATGAGTGATGTGGTTTTGCCCATTCGTCTGATGGGACTTTTAGGAGCAAAGAAGCTGATTCTCACGAATGCAGCGGGGGGAATTAATTTTGATTACCGCCCAGGTGATTTTATGCTTTTAAAAGACCATATCACAACAGCAGTTCCAAGTCCGTTGATTGGAGAGAATATAGAAGAATTAGGACCGCGTTTTCCGGATATGAGTGAAGTATACAGCGAAAGGATGCGTGAAATAGCAATCTTTTGTGCTAAGAAGCTGGAGATTCCGATTCAGGAAGGGGTTTATGTGCAGTTTACCGGACCGAATTATGAGACACCGGCGGAAATCCGGATGGCAAGAAGCTGGGGAGCAGATGCGGCTGGAATGAGTACAGCATGTGAAGCAATGGCAGCAAGGCATCTTGGAATGGAAGTATGCGGAATTTCCTGCATTACAAATCTGGCAGCAGGGATGAGCAAACAGGCTCTTTCTCATAAAGAAGTACAGGAGACTGCTGACAAAGTGTCTGTAAGATTTAAGGCATTGATTACAGAACTGATTCAGGCAATTTAAACAATAGATGAAGTCAGGGTACTTTTGTGCGATGACTTCATCTATTATTATTTTACATAGATTTTACATTTGTCTCGAAAGAATTTAACATAAGATAGATAGAATAAGGTCAAATGAAAGAGAAAGGAAGGAAATTATGGATTTCTTTAGTATTTTGACTTTACTTGGAGGACTTGCCCTGTTTTTATATGGAATGAATGTGATGGGGGACGGTCTGGAAAAGGTTTCGGGCGGTAAGATGGAAAAAATCTTAGAGACACTTACCTCGAATCCACTTAAGGCAGTTGGTTTAGGAGCTGCGGTAACCGCAGTTATCCAATCGTCATCGGCTACAACAGTTATGGTTGTAGGTTTTGTAAACTCTGGAATTATGAAATTATCTCAGGCAGTAGGCGTTATCATGGGAGCAAATATCGGTACTACGATTACCTCCTGGATTTTAAGCTTATCTGGTATTCAGAGTGATAACTTTTTTATCCAGTTATTTAAGCCGACTACATTCTCACCGGTTCTGGCATTAGTTGGTGTTGCATTTTTAATGTTTGCAAAAAGTGAAAAGAAAAAAGACATTGGAACGATTTTCATCGGATTTGCAGTATTAATGTTTGGTATGGAAAGTATGAGCGGCGCAGTAAAACCACTTGCCGATGTACCGGAATTTACCGGAATTTTAACAAAATTTTCCAATCCGATTTTAGGTCTTCTGGCAGGTATGATTTTAACCGCAGTGATTCAGAGTTCTTCTGCATCTGTCGGAATTTTACAGGCACTTTGCGTAACGGGAGCAGTCGGTTACAGTGCGGCCATTCCGATTATCATGGGTCAGAACATTGGTACTTGTATTACTGCATTATTATCTGCAATTGGTGCAAAGAAAAATGCAAAACGTGCAGCAATGGTACATCTTTATTTTAATATTATTGGAACGGTTGTCTTTATGGTACTGTTTTATGCAATCAATGCGGTCGTGCAGTTTCCGTTTATGAATCAGGCAGCAAATGCAGCAGGAATCGCAGTTGTGCATACAACTTTTAATGTATTTGCAACCCTTCTGTTGCTTCCATTTTCAAAAGTACTTGAAAAACTTGCAATTCTTACGATTCGTGACAAAGAGGAAGATAAGAAAGAAACAGAAGCAACCGGAATGGAACTTTTGGACAGCCGTTTCTTAGATAAACCGGCTTTAGCAGTAGAACAGAGTCGAAGAGTTGCAGTTGAAATGGCAAATAAAGTAAAAGATGCAATCAATACAGCAATTGGGCTTATCGAACATTATGATTCGGAAAAAGCAGAACAGGTTTTAGCGGAAGAAGAACAGGTGGACCGCTATGAGGATGGACTTGGAACTTATCTGGTAAAATTGAGTCAGAAAGATTTAAATGTAAAGGATAGCCATGACTTATCGATCATGTTACACTGCATCGGTGATTTCGAACGAATTTCCGACCATGCAGTCAGCATCATGCGCTCGGCAAAAGAGCTGTATGAGAAAAATCTAAAATTCTCGGATGAAGCACTTGCGGAGTTAAAAGTAATTACAAAAGCAGTAGAAGATGTGGTTGAGGCTGCCGTAAAAGGATTTGAAACAAAAGATGAAAGTATTGCAAGAAGCGTAGAGCCGATTGAAGAAGTCATTGACGAATTAAAGATTGAATTAAAGAACCGTCATGTCAGACGTCTTAGAAATGGAAACTGTACGATTGAGCAGGGGTTTGTACTTTCAGATATTACAGCAAGTCTTGAGAGAGTGGCAGACCATTGTTCGAATGTGGCAGTCTGTATCTGTCAGGTACAGGAGGATGCCTTTGATACACACAGATACCTGGAAAAAATGAAGAAAAGCAGTGTAGAATTTCAAAGTGTTACCCGAGTTGCACGGGCACGCTATGCGCTCCCATCTTGTATTTCCGTAAAAAATTAAGTATACTTTTCTGGTAGAGAAAAACCAGAAGAGGTGGAAGTATGATTTATTGTGTAGAAGATGAAAGAAATATTCGTGAGTTGTTAGTATATACATTAGAAACAACAGGATTTGAAGCAATAGGAATTCAGGAAGGAAAAGAATTATTCCGATGTCTGGAAAAAGAATTGCCGGATTTGATTCTGCTGGATATCATGCTTCCGGGTCAGGACGGATACAGCATTCTTGAAAAGTTAAAAAAAGATCCGAAGACCAGAGATATTCCGGTGATTATGGTGACTGCGAAAGAAGCAGAGTATGATAAAGTGCGTGGACTCGATAGTGGAGCAGACGATTATATTACAAAGCCATTTGGAATGATGGAGTTTATCTCCAGAGTAAAAGCAGTGCTTAGAAGGAGCAAAAAACAGATGAAAGATACACTTTTAAGCTGTGGAAATCTTTCAATTGATGTGGAACGCCACCGGGTATTAGATGGAGAACGTCAGGTGGAGCTGACATACAAAGAATTTGAAATGCTCCGTTATCTGATGGAGAATCAGGGAATTGTGTTAACTCGTGATAAACTGCTGGAACATATCTGGGGGTATGATTTTGATGGAGAAACTCGAACAGTAGATGTACACATTCGGACATTGAGACAAAAACTCGAAGAATCAGGAGCATTGATTGAGACTATCCGAGGGGTAGGATATCGAATTGGAGACAGAAAATGAGAAAAAGAATCTTAAATTATGTAGGGTTTATGATTATTCTCTCGATGGTGCTGACCTTCGTGTCAGCAAGCGTCATCATGTATGTAAAAACAAATGAATGGATGGAACAGGACGTACGAAATGAAGCGCAGTACGTCCGTCTGCTTTTAGAGCAGACGACAGACAGTGGATGGGAAGAACAGGCAGGAACATTTACAACCAGCAGAATTACCATATTAAATGAAGACGGAACTGTTCAGTATGATTCGGAAGAAGATTCTGCAACAATGGGAAATCATAAGGACCGTCCGGAAGTAAAACAGGCGATGGAAGAAGGGGAAGGAGAAACCGTTCGTTTCTCGGAAACTTTATCAAAAAAGACCTTTTATTATGCCCTGAGATTAGATGATGGACGGCTGGTGCGTGTGGCAAAAACGACAGACAGTGTATTTCAAGCCATGTTTTCCGGACTTTTTTTGATGGGAATCCTGCTGATTGTAATTTTGGCATTTGCCTTCTTATTAGTTGAAAAACAGACTTCAAAATTAATTAAACCGATTAACCAGCTGGACTTAGAAGAACCACTTTCCAGTGTGGTGTATGAAGAACTGAGACCACTGCTGGTAAGAATTGACGACCAGAATCATCAGTTGAAACAACAGTTGGAAGAACTAAAAAAAGCAGAAGAAGTTCGCAAAGAATTTTCAGCAAATGTTTCTCATGAATTAAAAACACCGTTAATGTCAATTTCCGGTTATGCGGAGATTATGAAGAATGATATGGTTCCGCCGGATAAAGTTCCTGATTTTGCCGGACGAATCTATGAAGAGGCAAGCAGACTGACAAATCTGGTACAGGACATTATTGAAATTTCAAAGCTGGATGAGGGAATCAGCATGCCGTTTGAACTGGTGGATGTCAGTGAGCTGGCAGAAGAAATCGGCACGACTCTGCTTGTGGAAGCAGAAAAACGAAAGATTAAGCTGTCTGTGGAAGCAGAAAAGCAGACAATGGTAAATGGAGTGCGCCATATCTTATATGAAATGATGTACAATGTGGCAGATAATGCGATTAAATATAATCATGAAGGTGGTTATGTAAAAGTAAAGGTTAAGAAGAATCAAAATCAGGTGAAAATTTCCATTGAAGATAATGGAATTGGAATTAAAAAAGAAGAACAGGAACGTATTTTTGAGCGGTTCTATCGTGTAGATAAAAGTCATTCAAAAAAGACCGGAGGCACAGGACTTGGACTTTCGATTGTAAAACATGGAGCGATTCTCCATGATGCAAGGATTGAAATTGACAGTGAGCCGGAAAGAGGAACAAAGATTATATTGATATTAAAAAAAGCAGATGTTCATCAGAAGTGATGTTCATCTGCTTTTTTGGTATTTCAGTGAGGAAGACTTCTTTTATTTGGTTAAAATCTTCTCCAGGAATCTCTTACAAATAAAAGTAAAAGTGGGAACAATTCCAGACGTCCCGCAAGCATATCAAAAATCAAAATCAGCTTGCTTCCATTGGAAAAGAGGCTAAAGTTCTGGGTTGGTCCAACCAGTTCAAGCCCCGGACCGATATTATTTAAGGTTGCAGAAACTGCTGTAAAGTTTGTGGTAAGGTCAAAGTTATCAAGGCTGATTAGTAAAACCGAGGCCACAAAAATCAGAATATAGGCAATCATATAAACATTCGTAGAACGAAGGACATTGTGTTCTACCACTTTGCCATCCAGCTGAATTTTTCTTACACTTCTTGGATGCAGGTAAGTGTGAAGTTCTTTTTTCATGGTCTTGATTAATAAAATAAATCTGGAAACCTTGATTCCACCACCGGTACTTCCGGCACAAGCGCCAATAAACATTAAAATAACCAGAATCGTACGTGAAAATTCCGGCCACAAATCAAAGTCCGTTGTAGCAAAACCAGTTGTCGTAATAACCGAAGCTACCTGAAATGAGACATGTCTTATGGTTTCTTCTAAAGTAGAAAACATTGCTCTTGCATTAAAAGAAATAAAGACAATGGAAGCAAAGATGATAATCAGATACCAGCGTACTTCTTCCATATGGATTGCCTGTCTGAGTTTCTTGCTTAAAAGCAGGAAATAAGCACTGAAATTAATTCCAAATAAAATCATAAATATCGTAACTACATATTGAATATAAGGCGAGTAACCCGCTATACTGTCATTTTTAATGCCAAACCCACCGGTTCCGGCTGTACCAAATGAGGTGGTAAGTGCATCAAAAACAGACATTTTACCAAATAAAAGTAATACAAATTCGATAACGGTTAAAGTCAGATAAATCGAATATAAAATTTTGGCAGTAGACTGAACCTGAGGAACGAGTTTACTGACAGATGGTCCAGGGCTTTCGGCTTTCATCAGGTTGACATGATAACCGCCGTCACCTCCTGTTAATGGAAGCAGGCAGAGAATAAAGACCAGAACACCCATACCGCCAATCCAGTGAGTAAAACTTCGCCACATTAACATGCACTTTGGAAGAGATTCTACATCCAGAAGAATACTTGCACCGGTAGTCGTAAAACCGGAGACGGTTTCAAATACGGCATCAATTGGATTTGAAATAACACCGCCAATTAAAAATGGAAGTGCACCCATAATACTAAGGATAATCCAGCTTAGTGCAACTGTAACACAGCCCTCTCTGGTATAAAAGATTTTATTTTTTGTCTTTTTCTGTACCAGTGGAATTCCAATTAAGAGGCAGAACATAGCAGATAAGAAAAATGCCCAGCCGGAATGTTCATGGTAGAAAATTGCAGTTATACAGGGAAGTGCCATAAATAAAGCTTCAAAGTTTAAAATCCATCCAATGATATAAGCAATAATCGAATAATTCATAATTTGATTTTCCTTTTAGTAATAAAGTAAACTATTTTTTCAGGATATCCTGAATATCATTGAGTCCTTTTATTGTAGTGACAACAACGACTGTATCTTTTGCCTGAATCGAGTCCTGACCTCTTGGAATCAGGATGACACCATTTCGGTTAATGCAGGCAACTAAGAGGTTGTCGCGGATATCTAAGTCAGCCAGCGGGATATTTAAAAACGGACAGTCATCGTGGATGGAAAATTCAAGAGCTTCCGCTTTATTATCAAGAATCTGATAAAGGGTTTCCACATTGCTTCCGATACTGTTCTGCATGGCACGGACATATTGAAGAATATAATCGGCAGTAATGTATTTTGGATAAATCACACTTCCGATATCAAGACCTTCAATGATATCATCAAACGCAATCCGGTTTACTTTTGAAACCAATTTTGCAGTACTATTTTTCTTGGCAAATAAAGAAAGCAGGATGTTTTCTTCATCCAGATTAGTTAAAGTAACAAAAGATTCCACACGGGTCAATCCTTCTTCTAAGAGCAGATTTTTATCGGTTCCGTCTCCATGGATAATGGTAGCGTCCGGTAATAATTCACTTAACTGTTCACAGCGGGCAGCGTTGGATTCCACAATTAAAACACGAATCTTCATACTTAAGAGAATCTTGGCAAGATAATAAGAAAGAGTACCACCGCCTACAATCATGGTGCTTTTTACCTGATGTGTATGGATTCCGATTTTTTTAAAGAACAAAGCGGAGTTGATTGGTGAAGCGATGACAGACACAGTGTCATTATCCTTTAAAATAAAATTACCGGATGGAATACTGACTTCTTCTCCACGTTCGACTGCACCAATCAGAATCAGGTTTTTATAGCGTTCACCAAATTCCATAACGGACATATTGTTTAATTTAAATTCCGGCTTAATTTTAAATTTTAATAATTCCACACGGCCTTTGGCGAAGGTGTCGATTTTAATTGCGGATGGAAAACGTAAGATACGTGCAATTTCAATCGCAGCAGCATGTTCCGGATTAATAATCATGGAAATTCCGAGACTCTGCTTGAGAAATCCAAGTTCTTTGCTGTAGACCGGATTACGCACTCTTGCGATAGTGTGGCATTTGCTTACCTTTTTTGCAATCAGGCAGCAAAGCAGGTTCAGTTCGTCAGAACCGGTCACGGCAATTAAAAGGTCTGCTGTTTCTATTCCGGCATCGAGAAGGGTATTGATACTTGATGCATTTCCGAGAAATCCCATAATATCGATGTCTTCGGTAGTATCTTGAATTTTTTTCTCAATAATATCAACAATGACGATATTATGCTTTTCATTGCTGAGTTGTTCGGCAAGGGTGCGTCCGACTTTTCCACACCCTACTATAATAATGTTCATAAAATCCTCCAATTAAAGAATATGAAAAATTGCATATCACTATGATATGCCGTGTGAACATTATAGCACTGCTATGTCTATTTTTAAATAAGGATTATGAAAAAATTTAGATTTTCATTTGGTAAAATTGGGTACATGATGTACTTTGTTCCAATTGGGATTGCAAGCAAAGAAAATTCGAGCTATAATGAGCGGTAAGAAGTAAAATTATCCCCGAAAATCAGGAGGAATCGGCAGTATGAATATGAAAGAAGCAACAAAAAAGATGAAGCAGGACAGCCCAAAGCTGGCGGGACTTTCAGAAGCGCAGAGAAATCTGGCACTTGAAAAGGTAAAGGAGGCTCTCCTTTTGAATAGGGAAGCAATTTTTCTGGAAAATAAAAAAGACATGGAAGCTGCAGAAAAAATGGGAATCGCACCGGCGGTGAAAAAACGCCTGAAATTTGATGAACACAAACTGATGGATGTAGTAAATGGAATCAGCGAATTAATCAAACTGCCGGATCCGCTTGGAAAAGTACAGCTGGCACGACAGTTAGATGAGGGATTAAATCTTTATCGTGTGAGTTGTCCGATTGGCGTGATTGGAATTATCTTTGAGGCAAGACCGGATGCGCTGGTTCAGATTTCTTCGCTTTGCTTAAAAAGCGGAAACTGCGCTATCTTAAAAGGCGGAAAAGAAACTGTAAGAACCAATAAGATTTTGTTTGATATTATTTATAAGGCAGCAACTTCGGCCGGGGTACCGGAAGGCTGTATGCTTCAGGCAGAACAACATAATGAGATTGATGAACTCTTATCCTGTCATGAATCGGTCGATTTATTGATTCCAAGAGGTTCCAATTCTTTTGTTCAGTATATTATGAATCATACAAAGATTCCGGTTATGGGACATGCAGACGGCGTCTGCCATATTTATGTAGACAAAGAGTATGACAAAAAGAAAGCCATTCCGGTGATTGTGGATGCAAAGACTCAATACACGGCAGCCTGCAATGCAGTGGAAACCTTATTGGTTCACAGAGAAATTGCAAAAGAATTTTTACCGGAACTTGAAACTGCTTTAAAAGAAGCAGGAGTGAAAATTCGTGGAACAAAAGAAGTCAGTGAAATCATTTCTTGTGAAGTGATGGGAGAAGAAGAATTTCATACAGAATATCTGGATTTGGTGCTTTCAGTTAAACTGGTAGAAGACGAAGAAGAAGCGATTGCACATATCAATCATTATGGTTCGCATCATACGGATTGTATTCTTACAGAAAATCAGGAAATTGCAGAAAAATTTATGCAGTTAGTGGATTCTGCAGGGGTTTATCAAAACTGTTCCACCCGATTTGCGGACGGATTCCGTTATGGATTTGGAGCAGAAGTAGGAATCAGTACAGGAAAGATTCACGCAAGAGGTCCGGTTGGACTGGAGGGGCTTGTTACTTATAAATATAAATTATACGGACAGGGACAGATTGTGGCAGATTATGCACAGGGAAACAGCCAGTTTCACTTTAAAGAATTATGAGCAGAAAGATAAAGACATTATTATTAAGTCTGACACCGATTGCAGTTTATTTTATAATAGAAATTCTTGTTTCATGTGGCTGTACTTTTACAGGAATGATTGGAATGACTGCGGTGTCAGGAACAGTATTTGGTAACTGGCTTTCTGGATTTTTAGAACAGGAAGGGCTGTACCTGATTAGTATTCTGGCATACCTTATATTTTTTGTGATTGGGGTATTCTGGTATAAACGGATGCGGGCAGGCGGAAAATATCCGGTCTGGAATCAACAAAAGAATCTGAATCTGTCGGTTCTTTTAAAACTTGCAGTATTAGGAATTTTTGTCCAGTTTGCAATCAGTTTTCTTTTGAATCTTGTGTATATCGTTCGACCGGATTTGATGCAGAATTATACAAAAGTAATGGAGAGTCTGGGAAGTGGAAATCCGAGTCTCTTTTCTGTATTTTATGTGGTGATTACGGCACCGATTGTAGAGGAAATGCTTATGAGGGGGCTCTGCCTTGTGATTTTAAGAAAAGAGTTTCCATTCTGGGTGGCAAATATCATTCAGGCATTTTATTTTGGTATGATTCATCTGAATCTGGTACAGGGAATCTATGCGTTTTTATTGGGGATGGTACTTGGTGCTGTAGTAAAACGTTATGGAACTTTGAAAGCATCGATGTATTTACATTTTGTAATTAATTTCAGTGGACAGCTTTTAAGTCTGCTTTAATTAATATAAGATAAAAATATAAAATAAATAAGAATCGAAATTAGAAGAAATGGCTCTTTTTTCGTTGAGAAATTCAAGTCAGCTTTACGATACAGATAGTTATGTGGTAAAATTAGAAAGAAATCTGATGATTTTATAAGGAGGAAATAGATTATGAAAAATCCGATATTGGTCGTTATGGCAGCAGGAATGGGAAGCCGCTACGGAGGATTAAAACAGATTGACCCGGTAGATGAACAGGGTCATATCATTATGGACTTTTCCATTTACGACGCAGTAAAAGCAGGATTTAAAAAAGTAGTATTTATTATAAAAGAGGAAAATGAAAAAGACTTTAAAGCAGCAATCGGTGATCGCTTAAGCAAAGTGATTGATGTAAGTTATGTCTATCAGAAACTGGAAAACATTCCGGAAGGATTTACCGTTCCGGAAGGACGTATCAAACCATTTGGAACAGGTCATGCTATCTTAAGCTGTATCAACGAAGTAGATGCTCCGTTTGCAGTTATCAATGCAGATGATTATTATGGTTCTCATGCGTTCCAGGTAATCTATGATTTCTTAACCACACACGAAGATGATGAAAAATACCGCTATACTATGGTTGGCTATGTGCTGGAAAATACATTGACCGAAAACGGACATGTGGCAAGAGGAGTCTGCGAGACGGATGAAAACGGTCATCTGGTAGGAATCTGTGAAAGAACCCGTATTGAAAAACATGGAGAACAGGCAGAATATACAGAAGATGATGGAAAAACATGGACAGCACTTCCAAATGACAGTATTGTATCCATGAATATGTGGGGATTTACACCGAGTATGCTGACAGAGTTAAAAAATCGTTTTCCGAAATTCTTAGAAGAAAATCTGAAAAAGAATCCGTTAAAATGTGAATACTTCCTGCCTTCTGTAGTCGGAGAACTGCTGGCAGAAGAAAAAGCGACTGTTCAGGTTTTAAAATCTACAGATAAATGGTATGGTGTAACCTATAAAGAAGACAAACCGGTAGTTGTGGCTGCAATTAAACGTATGAAAGCAGAAGGTCTGTATCCGGAATATTTATGGAAAAAATAAATTAAGGCTTTTCTTTTTTTAAAAAAAATGGTAAAGTAATATAGAACATAAAAGATGTTTCTAAACAGAAAACTTAGAGGTTTTAAAAGGAGGAACAACAAATGGCAATTTTAGTAACAGGTGGAGCAGGATATATTGGAAGCCATACCGTAGTAGAACTGCAGAGCGCAGGCTATGATGTGGTTGTTTTAGATAACTTAAGTAATGCGAGTGAAAAATCACTGGAGAGAGTAGAAAAAATCACAGGAAAACCGGTGACTTTCTATAAAGCAGATATTCTTGACAGAGATGCATTAAATGAAGTATTTGAGAAAGAATCCATCGATTCCTGTATTCATTTTGCAGGTTTAAAAGCAGTTGGTGAATCCGTGGCAAAACCGTGGGAATATTATGAAAATAACATTGCAGGTACTTTAACTTTAGTTGATGTAATGAGAAAACATGGAGTAAAAAATATTATTTTCTCTTCTTCCGCAACAGTATATGGAGATCCTGCATTTGTTCCAATTACAGAAGAATGCCCGAAAGGACAGTGTACCAATCCTTATGGATGGACAAAATCCATGTTGGAACAGATTTTAACCGATATTCAGAAAGCAGACCCTGAATGGAACGTAGTACTGCTTCGTTATTTCAATCCAATCGGAGCACATAAGAGCGGAACAATCGGAGAAAATCCAAACGGTATTCCGAATAACTTAATGCCATACATCACTCAAGTAGCAGTAGGAAAATTAAAAGAGCTGGGTGTATTCGGAAATGATTACGATACACCGGATGGAACAGGAGTACGTGATTACATCCATGTAGTAGACCTTGCAAAAGGACATGTAAAAGCACTTAAGAAAATTGAAGAAAAAGCAGGTCTTAAGATTTATAACTTAGGAACTGGAAAAGGTTACAGCGTACTTGATATCGTAAAGAACTTTGAAGCTGCAACAGGTGTAAAAATTCCTTATGTTATTAAAGCACGTCGTCCTGGAGATATTGCAACCTGCTATTCAAGTGCAGAAAAAGCAAAAGAAGAACTTGGATGGACCGCAGAATATGGAATCAAAGAAATGTGTGAAGATTCCTGGAGATGGCAGTCTAATAACCCGAATGGTTATGATGATTAATTGATAATTTTGATTGGTAAAATTGGCAAAAAGGAAAGGGGCAGATACAGCGGATTAGCTGTGTCTGCCCCTTTTTGAAATCTTAATATAGTTTTTTACGTTCAAAAACCGGTTCGCAGGTTACCTGCATTTTTAATTTCTGGAATGTTTTTTTATCAGTTGAAGAAAGCATAACAGAAGAATGAACCTGGCATCCTTTTAATTTTGGAAGCTGTTCTAATGCAAGTCTTGCAGCGTCGCTGGTTGCGGCAGAACTTGAAAGTGCAATTAAAATTTCATCTGTATGAAGACGAGGGTTTTTGCTGCCAAGATAGGATGTTTTTAATTTCTGGATTGGCTCAATAGAAGCCGGAGAAATTACATGAAGATTGTGAGGAAGCCCTGCAAGGTCTTTTAACGCATTTAATAAGAGCGCAGAAGCAGCACCAAGTAAATCAGAAGTTTTTCCTGTGATGATGCGTCCATCGTCTAATTCGACTGCAGCAGCAGGTGCTCCGGTTTCTTCGGCACGTTTTTTTGCGGCAACCGTTACTTTTCTGTCTTCTAAGGAGATATTTGCCTGTTTCATTAACAGCTCAATTTTAAACACTTCGTCCTGGGTCTTAGTCTCATCTGCAAGTCCGTCTACTGCCTGATAGTAACGACGGATAATTTCCTGACGGGATGCTTCGCAGCAGGCTTCGTCATCAATAATACAGTTTCCGGCCATGTTGACCCCCATGTCAGTTGGGGACTGATATGGGCATTTTCCGAAAATACGGTCAAAAATTGCACGAAGAACAGGGAAAATTTCAACGTCACGGTTGTAGTTTACTGTTGTTTCACCGTAAGCTTCTAAGTGGAACGGGTCAATCATATTGACATCGTTTAAGTCGGCAGTTGCAGCTTCATAAGCTAAATTGACAGGATGTTTCAACGGAATATTCCAAATTGGGAAAGTCTCGAATTTGGCATATCCTGCATGAACTCCACGTTTATGTTCATGGTAGAGCTGGGAGAGGCAGGTTGCCATCTTTCCACTTCCAGGTCCAGGTGCGGTGATGACTACAAGTGGTCTTGTTGTTTCGATATAATCATTTTTTCCATAACCTTCATCGCTAACAATAAGCGGAATATTGCTTGGATAGCCATCAATGGAGTAGAGAATATATACTTTGATGCCGAGTTTTTCCAGTTTCTTTTTGAAATTAATAGCAGCCGGCTGACCGGAAAACTGTGTGATTGCAACGCTTCCGACATAAAGTCCACGCTCCTGAAAAACTTCTCTAAGACGCAGTACATCAGCATCATAAGTAATACCAAGGTCACCACGAACTTTATTTTTTTCAATATCTCCAGCACTGATTACAATGACAATTTCTGCATGGTCGGCTAACTGCATTAACATGCGCAGTTTGCTGTCCGGTGCAAATCCCGGAAGAACTCTTGATGCATGATAGTCATCAAAAAGCTTTCCGCCAAATTCAAGATACAGTTTGTTGTCAAACTGGTTGATGCGTTCACGAATGTGTTCAGACTGCATAGATAAATATTTTTCGTTATCAAATCCTATCTTCATTTTCTTTATGCCTTTCTTTTTACTCTGTTTTTACTCATACAAAATTTATTATACTACAAAGAGCAGGCAAAATTCTAGTAGGGGAAACAAAAAAAAGAAACTTTTGGCAGAATAACAAATAAATTCATGAAAGTTTTAGATTTGAAGCGAGTTTTTTAATTGATTTTTTAACAAGCTATTCGTATAATAGAAAGGACAGAATGAGGAGGAATAAGATGGATCAAAATCAAAACCGCAATCAGGACCCGAATAATAATAAGGGACCTAAGAATAAACAATCCCTTCTGGTACTTTTAATCTGTATTATGGTCAGTCTGTTTGGAATGAATATGCTGTCCAGAATGACAAGTAATGTATCCAGCGAAATTTCCTATAGTGAGTTTATCCAACTGCTTGATAAGGGTCAGGTAGAAAGTGTAGTGATAAATTCTGATGATTTGAAAGTAACGTTGAAAAACAGTGGGAAATTAGGGAATGGCACAAAAACCGTTATTGCCACGGAAGATGAAAATGAGTTGACAAAACGACTTGATGAGGCAAATGTAGAGTTCAAACGTGAAAAACCAAACATGGCAGGGGAACTCTTATATGCAATTTTAAGTTTTGTTGTGCCGGTTGTACTAATGTTTGCACTGATTTCATTATTCTTCCGCCGTATGAATAAAGGCGGTGGTATGATGGGTGGTGTTGGCAAGAGTAAGGCAAAAGCTTATGTACAAAAAGAAACAGGAGTTACATTTAAAGATGTGGCCGGTCAGGATGAAGCAAAAGAATCCTTGCAGGAAGTTGTTGATTTCTTGCATAATCCCGGAAAATATACCGAGATTGGTGCGAAACTTCCAAAGGGGGCACTGCTGGTAGGACCTCCGGGAACCGGTAAAACCCTGCTTGCAAAGGCAGTTGCCGGAGAAGCGCACGTACCGTTTTTCTCATTGTCTGGTTCAGACTTTGTGGAAATGTTTGTCGGTGTCGGTGCATCACGAGTACGTGATTTATTTGAAGAAGCAAAGAAAAATGCACCTTGTATTATTTTTATCGACGAGGTGGATGCGATTGGTAAAACAAGAGATTCCCGTTTCGGAGGCAATGACGAAAGGGAACAGACTTTAAATCAGTTGTTAGCAGAAATGGATGGATTTGATACTTCTAAGGGGCTTTTGATTCTTGCTGCGACAAACCGTCCGGAAGTCTTAGACCCTGCACTGCTTCGTCCGGGACGTTTTGACAGACGTGTTATTGTAGACCGTCCGGATTTAAAAGGTCGTGTCAGCATCTTAAAAGTACATGCGAAAAATGTATCTTTAGATGAAACTGTTGATTTAGAGGGAATTGCACTTGCAACTTCAGGAGCAGTTGGATCTGACCTTGCAAATATGATTAATGAAGCTGCCATTCTTGCTGTAAAAAATGGAAGAAAAGCGGTTTCGCAAAAAGACTTATTAGAAGCCGTTGAGGTTGTATTAGTTGGTAAAGAAAAGAAAGACCGTATCTTAAGCATGGAAGAGAGAAGAATCGTTTCTTACCATGAAGTCGGACATGCACTGGTCAGCGCTCTCCAGAAAGATTCTGAGCCGGTACAGAAGATTACGATTGTACCGCGTACAATGGGCGCACTTGGCTATGTAATGCATGTTCCGGAAGAAGAGAAATACTTAAATACCAAAAAAGAACTCGAGGCAATGCTGGTTGGTTATCTTGGCGGACGTGCAGCAGAAGAAATTGTATTTGATACCGTTACAACCGGTGCAGCAAATGATATCGAGCAGGCAACCAAAGTGGCAAGAGCCATGATTACTCAATATGGTATGTCAGAACGCTTTGGTCTGATGGGACTTGCGGAAACGCAGAACCAGTATCTCGATGGCAGAGCCGTGATGAACTGTGGAGATTCCACTGCAACAGAAATCGACCATGAAGTTATGAAATTGTTAAAATATTCCTACGATGAAGCAAAACGGCTTTTAAGCGAAAATCGAGAAGCGCTTGATAAGATTGCCGAATTCTTGATTGAAAGAGAAACGATTACCGGAAAAGAATTTATGAAGATTTTCCGTGAAATCAAGGGAGAAAGCGAACCAAAAGAAAAACCGCGTATCGTAGAAAATAAGGTGGAAGAAAAGGAAACACCAAAAGTAGTACTGGCTAAAAACGAATTAAATGATTAAAGAAACGATTAAAGAAACAGAGAAGCTATCGCAGGAATGTGATAGCTTCTTTCAATACAGGGAGAAAGGATGGGAAAAATTGTTTTGTATTGAAGAGGAATTAAAGAAGCTCCCGGGAAAACCAGGGGTTTATATTATGCATGATGCAGAGGATACGATTATCTATATTGGAAAGGCAATCAGTTTAAAAAATCGTGTTCGGCAGTATTTTCAAAGCAGTCGAAATCTGGGGATAAAAAAAGAACAGATGGTGGAACAGATTGCAAGATTTGAATACATTGTAACGGATTCAGAGTTAGAGGCACTGGTATTGGAATGTAATTTGATTAAAGAACACAGACCAAAATATAATACCATGTTAAAGGATGATAAGACTTATCCATTTATCAAAGTAACTTTGCAGGAAGAATATCCGAGGATTCAGATTGTCCGGCAGATGAAGAAGGATAAAGCAAAGTATTATGGTCCGTATACCAGTGGTTTGGCAGTAAAAGAGGTGGTGGAGCTTGTGACAAAACTATACCGTCTAAGAACCTGCAATCGAAATCTGCCAAAGGATATCAAAAAAGAAAGACCCTGTCTGTATTATCAGATTCATCAGTGTGAGGCGCCTTGTCAGGGGTATATTTCAAAAGAGGAGTATCATAAAAAGGTAGAAGAGCTGATTTCGTTTTTGAATGGAAATCATAAAGAAATTTTAAAAGAACTGGAACAAAAGATGTTAAGTGCATCCGAAGAACTGCGTTTTGAAGATGCGGCACAGTATCGTGATTTGATAGAGAGCGTAAAAAAGATTGCAGAGCGTCAGAAAATCACAGACCAGCATGGAGAAGATAAAGATGTGATTGCAGTGGCACAGGAAAATGACGATGTAGTAGCACAGGTATTTTTTATCCGTGGAGGAAAAATGATTGGAAGAGACCATTTCTTTTTACACACGGCAGGAGAAGAAAAAGCAGCGGTTTTATCGAGTTTTATCAAACAGTTTTATGCAGGAACTGCAATGATTCCAAAGGAAATTATGATTGAGAGCGAAATTGAGGATCGTGTAATAATCGAAGCTTGGCTTTCAAATCGCAGAGGAACAAAGGTACAGATTCATGTGCCAAAGAAAGGAACGAAAGAAAAATTAGTAGAACTTGCAAAAAATAATGCCAGGCTGGTACTTGAAAAAGATAAAGAACGATTAAAGCGGGAAGAAGGACGAACCATCGGGGCGGTAAAAGAAATCAGTAAACTTTTAAATCTTTCAAGTACGCAGAGAATGGAGGCTTATGACATTTCCAATATCAGTGGATTTTTGTCGGTTGGTTCAATGGTTGTGTATGAAAACGGAAAACCAAAGCGGAGTGATTACCGCAAATTTCGGATAAAGACTGTGGAAGGTTCAAATGATTATGCAAGCATGGAAGAGGTGCTGACAAGACGATTTGAACATGGAATGGAAGAAAAACAACGGCAGGAAGAAAAAAATCAGGAAGAACAGTATGGAAGCTTTACGAAATTTCCGGACTTGATTCTAATGGATGGAGGAAAGGGACAAGTTCATTCTGCGTTGTCCGTGCTTGAAAAATTAAAACTTGAGATTCCGGTTTGTGGAATGGTAAAGGATGATAAACACAGAACCAGAGGTCTTTATTATCAAAATCAGGAAATTCCGATTGAAAAAGACAGTGAAGCGTTTCGATTGATTACAAGAATCCAGGATGAAGCACACCGGTTTGCAATTGAATATCATCGTTCTTTGAGAAGTAAAAATCAGATTCATTCTGTGCTTGATGAGATTGAAGGGATTGGTCCGGCAAGAAGAAAAGCTTTGATGAAACATTTTATGGGTGTGGAAAAAATAAAAGAGGCAACAGTGGAAGAACTGGCTGAAGTTTCTTCGATGAATGAAAAGTCAGCGCAGGCAGTGTATGACTTTTTTCATAAAACAAATGCGTGAAATTTAAGTTAAACATTTGTAAGAACTGACATACGATTTTGACGGCATAAGTTGACGAATTCTTGATATGGTTGCAGTTGAACTTCTAAACACCTTATGATAAACTATTATCAAAGCGAATGTGCGCAAAAAATAGTTTATCATAAGGTTGCGTTCAGGGAAAACAAGGAGGCCTAAAAAGTGAAAGGTGTACAATTAAGCAAAATGGTGCAGGAATTAAATCTGCATAATAAAACACCGGATGTGGATATCTCAAAAAAGAGGATTACCCTGCCGGATATTAACCGTCCAGCATTACAGCTGACCGGATATCTGGAACATTTTGAAAATGAAAGAGTTCAGATTATCGGATATGTAGAATACACATATCTTCTGCATTTATCCAGAGAAAAGAAGATGGAAGCGTTTGAACGTTTTGTAGCAAGTAAAATTCCGTGTGTGATTTTCAGTACAAAGACAGAACCGGATGAAGATATGATTAATCTTGCAATTAAATATGATGTGCCGATTTTTGTAACTGACCAGACAACTTCTACCTTTATGGCAGAGATTATCCGTTGGTTGAATGTAGAGCTTGCACCGTGCATTTCCATTCATGGCGTATTAGTCGATGTATATGGTGAAGGTGTACTGATTATGGGTGAAAGTGGAATCGGTAAGAGTGAAGCTGCCCTGGAGTTAATCAAACGTGGTCACCGTCTGGTTAGCGATGATGTTGTAGAAATTCGTCGTGTCAGTGATGCAACATTGGTTGGCTCTGCACCGGATATTACCCGTCACTTTATTGAACTGCGTGGTATTGGAATTATTGATGTAAAGACCCTGTTTGGTGTAGAAAGTGTAAAAGATACTCAGTCTATTGATTTGGTTATCAAGCTGGAAGAGTGGGATAAAGACAAAGAATATGACCGTCTTGGATTGGAAGAAGAGTATACTGAATTTTTGGGAAACCGTGTAGTATGCCATTCTCTGCCAATTCGTCCAGGTAGAAATCTGGCTGTTATTGTAGAGTCGGCTGCGGTTAACCACAGACAGAAGAAGATGGGCTATAATGCAGCTCAGGAACTGTATCGTCGTGTACAGGAAAATATGTCAAAAAAGAGAAAAGAGGAAGATGAATAATGGCAAAGTGGTGTTTTGGAATTGACCTTGGTGGTACAACTGTAAAATGTGCACTGTTTCAGACGGATGGAACAGTAGAAGAAAAATGGGAGATTGTGACCCGTACAGAAAATAATGGAGAAGCAATTCTTCCGGATATAGCGGCAACAATTCTTGCAAAAATTGAAGAAAAGAAAATTGATAAGGCAGAAGTTGCAGGTGTTGGAATCGGTGTACCAGGACCGGTAGAAGAAACAGGAGAAATTCCATGCGCCGTGAATCTTCATTGGGGAAGAAAAAATATTGAAAAAGAACTTGGTGATTTAACCGGACTTGCAGTAAAAGCCGGAAATGATGCAAATGTTGCAGCGCTTGGTGAAATGTGGAAAGGTGGCGGACAGGGTGCAAAGAACCTGATTCTGGTCACCTTAGGTACGGGTGTAGGCGGTGGAATCATCGTAAATGAAAAAATTGTAACCGGAGCGCACGGGGCAGGCGGCGAAATCGGTCATGCGTTTGTAAATCCGGCAGAAACCAAAGCATGCAACTGTGGAAATAAGGGTTGTCTGGAGCAGTATGCTTCTGCAACCGGTATTGCACGTCTTGCAAAAGAGGCGCTGGAAAGTGAAACAGAAGATTCTGTGCTTAGAACTGTAAAAAATATTTCAGCAAAGAGTGTATTCGATGCCTATAAAGAAGGGGATGTACTGGCAGGTAAAATTGTTGATAAATTTGCTGCTTATCTTGGCAATGCACTGGCTGTATTCGCCTGTGTTTCTGACCCTGATGTATTTGTAATCGGTGGTGGGGTATCAAAAGCCGGACAAGTTTTAATTGATGCAGTAGAAAAATATTATAAAGCACATGCATTTACTGCAAGCAAAGAAACTCCGATTAAACTGGCAACACTGGGAAATGATGCTGGAATTTATGGAGCTGCAAAATTAATTTTAAGCAAAGACAATTAAGAAGATTGTAGTAAAAAATCAGGATAGTAAATAAAAAGACTCTGTTCTCAACTTTTTCGAGAACGGAGTCTTTTTTGTTGTGTTTTTAAATTTTTACAGTTTATTCTTCTTCGTTATCGGTATTATCTTCCTCATCATCAGAGGAAGAAGAATCGGTATCATCTTCTTCGTCGTCATCTTCATTATCCGAATAACTGTAGGAATTTCTTGAACTGTAAGAATTATAGCTTCGGCTGCTGCCTCCACCGCCGTGTTTGGTACAGCGTTTGTTTGGAAGCTCAGTGGTATCAAACAGTTCTGTTACAGTTGGACAATTGTAAGTTGGAAGCATGCCAGTGTCTTTGCAGACGGTTGCTTCACCAACAGTAGCCGGCTTGTCAAAATCTTTATCTTCGAGATTTTCATGAATCCGGCTCATAATACGATTCCATAAGTCCTGATGATAGGTTCTGTAATTTCCGGTATCCGGAATTTTGGTGTTATCGTCATATCCAGACCAGATTGTACAGGTGTAATATGGGGTGAATCCTGCAAACCATACATCATTGTAGGTATCGGTTGTACCGGTTTTACCTGCAACGTGCATATTAGAAAGCTGAAGTCTTGTACCGGTACCCTCGCTTACAACATCTTCCATTGCACTGGTTAAAAGATAAGCGGTGCTTGGTTTAATGACTTTTCTTTCTTCTGGGGTATTGTCGATGACAACATTTCCATCCTCATCCAGAATCTTAGTATAAAACATTGGTTTGATATAAGTTCCGGAATTAGCAATTGCAGCATAAGCGCCAGTCAGTTCCAGATTGCTGACACCGCGCGTAATACCGCCCAGTGCAGTTGGCTGCTGAATGTCAGTATAAATCTTACCATTAATACTGATATTGTCATAAACAGTGGTAAATCCGAATTTCTTCAGATACTCATATCCAAGTTGTGGAGTGACATCGGTAAAGCACTGAACAGCTACGGTATTAATAGAATGAATAATTGCCTCGCGGATGGTTGTTTCTCCGCGATAAGAATTTGTTGCATTCTTAACCGGTGTACCGTCTTTATAAGTGATTGGTTTATCTGTATAAGTGGTTGCAAGAGTCATTCCGCATTCATTTAAAGCAGGTGCATAAGTGGATACTAATTTGAAAGTAGAACCAGGCTGTCTTAGAGTGGATGTTGCACGGTTTAAGGAAAGACTGCTGGTCTTCTCCCCGCGTCCGCCGACAATCGCTTTTACATATCCGGTGTGCTGATCCATGATTACCACAGATGACTGTGGCTGAGGTGCCATTGTAATGCTTTCTGAGAGCACTTCAGAGCCATCATAGGTAACAGCAGCTTTGTAGGTGTCGATATAATTCTGAGCCTGTTCTGCGCTGTCAAAGAGCAGATTGAAATTTTCTCCTTCCTGCTGCTGGAAATAAGACTGCATCATTTCCTGACTGAAGTTTTCTTCCGTTCCGTTCGGACGGCGGATTGTCAGTGCATATTCCAGTTCCACCTGAGTACCAGAAGGAAAGTTGGCAGGATTCGAATATTCTTCATCACAAATCTGTTGAATATTAGGGTCCTGAGTCGTATAAATACGAAGTCCGCCACTGTAAAGTGCATTGTAAGCCTGCTGGTCAGAATATCCTTTCTGGGTCTTTAAGTCACTGACAACCTGTTTGGTCAGTTCATCGACAAAGTAACTGTAAGTGGTGTCTTCCTGAGAAGTTTCTGCCTCTACCTGCTGAATTCTTTCATAAACATTGTCAGCAAGACATTCATCGTATTGCTCCTGCGAGATATAATTCTGGGCAAGCATGTGGTCAAGTACTTCTTTTCGACGCTTTGCATTTTCCTCAGGATTTGTAGCAGGATTATAGCGGGTTGGGTTCTGGCTGATTCCGGCAAGAACCGTACACTCTGAAAGGGTCAGTTCATTGACATCTTTATTAAAATATCCGTGTGCGGCTGCCTGCACTCCATAATTTCCATCTCCAAGATTGATTGTGTTCAAATAATTTTCAAGAATGGTCTGTTTGTCTTTCAGTTCCTTTTCTAACTGGACTGCAAGGTACTGCTCCTGAAATTTTCGCTTAAAACGTTCAATTGTAGATTCATTTGTCCAGTCGGTAAACACATTATTTTTCAAAAGCTGTTGTGTAATGGTACTGGCACCTTCTGAAAAATTGAATCCATGCGTAATACCTTTTACAGCGGCGCGCATAATACCGCGGAGGTCAATTCCGTTATGCTCGTAGAATCGCTCATCTTCGATTGCAACAACTGCATGTTGTAAATCAAGTGGAATCTGGTCAATCGATACCGGCATACGATTGGAATTAGGCGCAGTGAGTTTCTGAAGCTGATTGCCGTCTGAGTCATAAATGAAAGTTGCAGAGCCGACAGGCATGATATTGACATCATTGATATCCGGTGCGCTGTCAATCAGACCTCGAAAAGCTCCTACCCCGATGCATAAGCAGATGGTAAAAACTGCAATCAGTGAAATAAACAGAATGCGTAGAACAGAAACATTTGCTTTTTTCCCTATCATTGTGGAGTGGGAGGACAGGGCATTTCGTTTTCTGTTTGTCGCACGTTTTCCAAAATTCATGTATTTTGCCTCCTTTACCGGTTTATTATAGCAAATGCCCTGTGCGAAATAAAGTCTAACTTGATAAAATTCACACTTTTTGATACTTTTCAGGGGAAAATTATTGCTTTGCACCTGTAAATTTCTGTGGTATGATGAAGAAAATTTAAAAAGAATCAGGTAAGGATAAGAAAGATGTTAGAACAATATAGGACAGTCTATCAGGGCGGAGAGGGCGAAATCGTAGAAAAAAAGTCACGTTTTATCGCAACTGTCCGTCTGGTAAAAACAGAAGAAGAAGCTTTAAAATTTATTGAAGAGATAAAAAAGAAATACTGGGATGCCAGACATAACTGCTATGCTTATGTGATTGGAGAAAGAAAAGAGTTTATGCGCTGCAGTGATGATGGAGAACCACAGGGAACGGCAGGAAAACCAATGCTTGATGTTCTGCTTGGAGAAGAACTGTATAATATTGCGGTTGTAGTAACCAGATATTTTGGCGGAACTCTGCTGGGAACGGGAGGACTTGTAAGGGCATATTCAAAAGCCGTTCAGGAAGGATTAAAAAACAGTATTTTAATTACCAAAAACCATGGAGTATGTCTGTTAGTTGGAACAGATTATAATGGAGTCGGAAAACTGCAGTATCTGTTTGGGCAGGAGAATCTTCCGATTTTAGATTCAAGATATACAGAAAGTGTAGAATTTGAAGTATTAGTTCCGAAAAAAGAAGAAGAACGCATAAAAAAAGCCGTGACGGAGGCAACGAGCGGAAAAGCTTCTGTCACGGCAGAAAAAGAACTGTATTATGCCATTCTTGATAAAGAAGTTCTTACATTTGAAGACTGATAAAATTATACCGTTTCCGGTTCCGGATATTCAACTCCGAAAGTATCTACAGTCATGTTCTGAATCATCTGTGGTTCAAGAGGACGGTCACTGTAGTCAGTTGGAACTTCAGCGATTTTATTTACCACGTCAAGTCCGTCAGTTACTTTTCCAAATGCAGCATACTGTCCATCCAGATGTGGGGAAGTTTCATGCATAATGAAGAACTGGCTTCCGGCTGAGTTTGGATCCATTGCGCGAGCCATGGAAAGAACACCTGGTGTATGTTTTAAATCATTGGAAAAACCGTTATAGGTAAATTCTCCTTTGATGGAATAGCCAGGACCGCCCATTCCGGTTCCCTGTGGGTCGCCGCCCTGAATCATAAATCCGCGGATGACTCTGTGGAATACAAGACCATCATAGAAGCCTTTTTTAACCAGACTAATAAAGTTATTTACAGTATTTGGTGCAACTTCCGGATATAATTCAGCTTTCATAACACTGCCATCTGTCATTGTGATGGTTACAATTGGATTAGCCATAATTTGTATCTCCTTTAATTTTTTTTGCGAACAGGTTACTGCACTTAAAAAGTCTTATCAAAACAATAAAACCGGCAGCACCAAAAGGTTCAGATACCATTATAATCTGGAAAAATAAAAGGTGCAAGCCATAATTTTCTGTGTTATAATGTAGAATCGAGATTTGAACGCAGATAAGCATTCCCCCCGCTTCAAGTGCGCAGAGCACTAAACGGCGGGTGAGGGGGATGCTTCTGTCAGTGGGAGTTGAAAGCTCCCACTGACAGATCGCAAAGCGACTGCGTTCATGAGCAAGTAGCGAAGCGGATTGCGAATGTCCGCTTTACCGCAGATAAGCATTCTCCTGCTTCAAGTGCGCAGATCACTAAGTGGTGAGCAAGTAACAAAGCGGATTGTAAATGTCTGTTTTACCGTAACGATATTCTGACGAATACTCGCTCGGATGAAAGAAACAGAAAATGATGTCATTTTGTATAGAAACAGAAAGTGAGTCAAAATATGATAATAGAAACAAATAGTGCGAAGGAAACATTTGAACTTGGGAAACGGCTTGGAGAAAAAGCGGTTGCAGGACAGATTTATACCTTAAATGGAGATTTGGGAACCGGAAAGACCGTATTTACTCAAGGAGTGGCTGTAGGACTTGGAATCAAAGAACCGGTAAACAGTCCGACGTTTACGATTGTTCAAGAATATGAAGGCGGTCGGCTTCCATTTTATCATTTTGATGTCTATCGAATTGGAGATATTGAAGAAATGGAAGAAATCGGATACGATGATTACTTTTTTGGGAAAGGAATTTGCCTGATTGAATGGGCGGAATTAATAGAAGAGCTTTTGCCGGAGTCTATCATTGCAATTACAATTGAAAAAAATCCGGAAAAAGGATTTGATTATCGAAAAATCACAATAGATGGTTTAGCTAAGACAGAAATGGAATAAAAAAGCAGAACAAGAAACCAGAGAGGAGAGAAGACAATGAAATTATTAGCAATTGACAGTTCGGGGCTTGTAGCTTCTGTGGCTGTGATAGAAGAAGAAACACTTGTGGCAGAGTATACGATGAATTATAAAAAAACACATTCCCAGACTTTGCTTCCGATGTTAGAAGAAATAAAAAAGAGTATTGATTTGGATTTAAGTTCAATTGATGCAATTGCAGTGGCAGCAGGACCAGGTTCTTTTACAGGGCTTAGAATTGGTTCGGCGACAGCAAAAGGACTGGGACTTGCATTAGATAAGCCGTTAATCAGCGTGCCGACGGTAGATGCACTGGCTTATAATTTATATGATACCGATGAAGATACGATTATCTGTCCGATTATGGATGCAAGAAGAAAACAGGTTTATACAGGAATGTATTGCTTTTTAAATCATCAGATGCAGGTGGTAAAAGAACAGGATGCAGTTGCATTAGAGGAATTGATAAAAGAATTAAATCGAATGGAAAGACCGGTAATCTTTCTTGGTGATGCTGTTCCGGTTTATAAAGAATTGATTCAGGAAAACTGTAAAGTGCCGTATTCATTTGCACCGGCACATTTAAGCAGACAGCGCGCAGGGGCGGTTGGCATGCTTGGTGCTCTTTATTTTAAAGAGGGAAAAACGGAAAGCGCAGCAGAACATAAGCCGGAGTATCTTCGTGTTTCTCAGGCAGAAAGAGAGCGTGCAGAACGTTTAAAACAAGAAAACCATGAGTGAGAATATCGAAAAAAATTTATTAAAAGTGCGTGAAATGACAATAGAGGATGCAGAAGAAATTGCTCAAATTGAAGCTGAAAATTTTTCAAAGCCGTGGAAGCAAAAGGATTTTGAAGATGCAGTTCATTCCAAAAATACGTTGTACATGGTGATTGAGAATCAAAATGAAATCATTGGTTATGCAGGAATGTGGCTTGTATTAGATGAGGGCGAGATTACAAATGTTTCAATTAAAAAGTCCTGCTGGGGACAAAGAGCCGGAACGCATCTTATGGAGGAATTTTTAAAAGAAGCGAAAAAAAGAGGGGGGATGTCTTTCTTTTTAGAAGTGCGAGAGAGTAATCTACGTGCAAGAAAGTTATACCGTTCCTTTGGATTTGAAGAGATTGATGTGCGGAAAAAGTTTTATGAAGAGCCGGTCGAAGATGGAATCGTTATGTGTAAAAGATAGCAGAATTGCTATCTTTTTCTATATTTGAAAATGGTTTCATATAGGATTTTTGAAAAAAATTCGGTATAATACAGAAGAAACAAGTCGAGAGTACAAAGTAAATCAAAAAGAGAGATTTTGAAAGTATATGACATCCGTTTGGAGGATAAGGATGAGAAAATATAAAAATCAAAAAGAAAAAAAACTGGCAGAAATTTATTGTAATGGATGTGGAAAAAAAATAACCATAAAAAACGAAATGATTCAGGAAGGAATGTTTCATGGAGAGATTTTATGGGGATATTTTTCAAATAAAGATACAGAACACCATGAATTTGATTTATGTGAAGCGTGCTATGATAGAATAACCGCAGATTTTGTAATTCCGCTTACCGTGAAAAAAGAAAAGGAATTGTTGTAGCAGTCAAAAATGTGTGTTAAGATAAAAAACGCAGATATCTCTGCAAAATCAGAGAGAAATGAGGATAAAAGATAGATGCTGGATGTTTGTCTGTTAGGAACCGGTGGAATGATGCCGCTTCCAAGACGAAAATTAACTGCTTTAATGACACGCTATAACGGAAGTAATTTAATGATTGATTGTGGAGAGGGAACTCAGGTTGCTGTAAAGGAAAAAGGCTGGAGTTTTAAGCCGATTGATGTGATTTGTTTTACCCATTATCATGCAGATCATATCAGTGGGCTTCCAGGACTGCTTTTGACAATGGGAAATGCAGAGCGAACCGAGCCTCTTACTTTGATTGGACCAAAAGGTCTTGTCCGTGTGGTAAATGCGCTTCGTGTGATTGCACCGGAACTGCCTTTTGAAATTGAATGTATTGAGTTGACTCAGCCAGAAGAGACTTTTACTTTATATGGGTATGAGATTACGGCATATAAAGTAAATCATAATGTACTTTGTTATGGATATACGATAGAAATCAAGAGAAATGGAAAATTTGATGCAAAAAGAGCAAAGGAACAGAATATTCCGTTAAAATATTGGAATCCACTGCAAAAAGGGGAGACAGTAGAGGCAGATGGCATGCTTTATACTCCTGATATGGTATTAGGACCGGCAAGAAAGGGAATTAAACTGACTTATACGACAGATACCAGACCGGTCAAATCTATAGAAGAGCATGCGAAAGACTCAGATTTATTTATCTGTGAAGGAATGTATGGAGAGCAGGATAAAGAAGAGGAAAAGGCAAAGGCACATAAACACATGACGTTTAAAGAAGCTGCAACATTAGCAAAAAGTGCCAATGTAAAGGAACTCTGGCTGACACATTACAGTCCGTCGCTGGTAAGACCGGAAGAAGCATTGGGAGAGGCAACAAAAATTTTCCAAAATACGATTGCAGCAAGAGATCGCCAGTCGGTAGAACTGCAGTTTGAAGAAGAGTAGCAGAAACTTAAGATGATATCAGATAGATATTGTAGATATTGAGGTACGTTTTGAGTTTTGAGAGCTTTTAACAGAAAAATTTCGAGCGTACATTGGAATGGAGTACATGGGAAAGGAGAAAAAAACGTGGAGACAGAAACACAAAAAGATATTAAAATTCTTGCAATTGAAAGTTCCTGTGATGAAACTGCGGCATCCGTTGTGAAAAATGGACGTACTATTTTATCAAATGTGATTTCTTCACAGATAGACCTTCATAAACTTTATGGAGGAGTAGTGCCGGAAATTGCATCAAGAAAACATATTGAAAAAATTAATCAGGTGATTGAAGAGGCACTGAAAGAAGCGGGGGTTACTTTAGATGATTTAGATGCGATTGGGGTGACTTATGGACCTGGGCTTGTCGGTGCGCTTTTAGTCGGAGTGGCAGAGGCAAAAGCAATTAGTTTTGCAAAAGATTTACCACTGGTAGGCGTGCATCACATAGAGGGGCACATTTCTGCCAATTATATTGAAAATCTGGATTTAGAACCGCCATTTTTATGTCTGGTTGTATCGGGAGGTCATACACATCTGGTTATTGTAAAAGATTATGGTGAGTTTGAAATTTTAGGACGTACCAGAGATGATGCAGCAGGTGAGGCATTTGATAAAGTTGCAAGAGCAATTGGATTGGGATATCCAGGTGGACCGAAAATTGATAAACTTTCAAAAGAGGGAAATCCTTATGCGTTTGATTTTCCAAAGGCTAAGATTGAAGATGCTCCTTATGATTTTAGCTTTAGTGGGGTAAAATCAGCGGTATTAAATCATTTAAACAAGTGCAAAATGCAGGGGGAAGAGATTGTAGCAGCAGATATTGCAGCCTCTTTTCAGCGCTGTGTGGTTGAGGTACTTGTGGAACACGCAATTATGGCGGCAAAAGATTATCATATTAAAAAACTGGCGATTGCCGGAGGGGTTGCATCAAATAGCGGACTTCGCAGTGCGATGGAGGAAGCATGTAAAAAAAATCAGATAAAATTTTATCATCCATCACCAATTTTCTGCACGGACAATGCAGCAATGATTGGTGTGGCTGCGTATTACGAATTTTTAAAGGGAACGAGACATGGAATGGATTTAAATGCAGTTCCAAACCTGAAATTGGGAGAACGTTAGTATAAGGGGCGATAATATGAACTGTACAGCAATTGTGCTGGCAGCAGGCCAGGGAAAACGAATGAAGAGTAAAATACAGAAGCAGTTTCTTTTGTTAAAAGGGAAACCGGTTCTGTTTTATAGTATTTCTTGTTTTGAAAAGAGCAGTGAAATTGATGATATCATTATTGTAACAGGTGCAGAAAGCGTTGAATATGTAAAAAGAGAGATTGTAGAGCCGTTTGGATTCCAAAAGGTAAAAGCAGTCGTTACGGGTGGAAAAGAACGCTATGATTCTGTTTATGAAGGACTTAAGGCATGTCAAAACTGTGATTATGTGTTTATTCATGATGGCGCAAGACCATTTGTAACAGAGGAAATGATAGAGCGCGGAAAAAAAGCGGTGATTGCAGGTGGAGCGTGTGTTTTAGGCGTACCATCCAAAGATACAGTGAAAATTACGGATGAAGAGGGATTTGTAGAATCTACGCCAAAACGGGCTCGAGTCTGGAATATTCAGACTCCTCAGATTTTCTCCTATCCGGAAATTTATTCGGCATATCAAAAGGCAAAGCAGGAAGGAATGCAGGGAATTACGGATGATGCAATGGTAATGGAACAATATGGTTCATTAAAAGTGAAGTTGGAAGAAGGGGCTTATGATAATATAAAAATTACGACCCCGGAAGATATTTTACTTGCGGAGCAGATTTTGGAGACGTTAGAGGAAGAGTAGAATCACTTTTAAAAACTTTGCCAAACAGGAGTAAAAAGCTTAAAAATTCCAGTAAATATCAGGGAAAGAGGGCGAAATCTTTCCCTGATAAAATAAAACAAAAAGAATAAAAAAACGGAAAAAATAAAAAAATAAAAAAAATTCAAAAAAAGTGTTGACATTTGGAACAACTGGTGCTAGAATATCACTTGTCGCTGACAC